>MDTB01102077.1_pt1 | contig 97002 bp, 96 predicted proteins | sample 811161 | NCBI WGS metagenome assembly MDTB01 (sample SAMN05326650, study PRJNA326480) | marine metagenome | isolation source: seawater | place: Mediterranean Sea | collected 2009
CAAACCAATATTGTCCAGAATGGCTGATGTTCATCAGTCGGTATTATTTGACGTTGGTCATGGCGAGTTACGACTGGGATACCGGTCACGCTTCGCTAAGCGTCTTAGATCGAACCATTACGATCAGGCGATTGTTTTGCCGAACTCCTTGAAGTCGGCGCTTGTACCATTTCTGGCCAATATTCCCGTTCGAACAGGTTATCGGGGGGAAATGCGATACCTGTTACTCAATGATGTTCGGCGTCTCGATAAAACTCGACTACCTCGAATGATTGATCGTTTTATGTCGTTGGGGTTAGCGCCGGAAGAGGCATTGCCTGAGTTCAAGCCGCCGGAGCTAACAATAGATCCAGGGAACCAGGAGGATTGCCTAAAGAGGTTAGGCTTAGACTTATCGTTACCAATACTTGGGCTGTGCCCTGGTGCAGAATTTGGTGACGCTAAACGTTGGCCGGAAGAGAAATTTGCCGAGGTCGCGAAAGGGGCAATCGATGGAGGAATGCAGATTTGGCTGTTTGGCTCTGCGGCGGATCGGCTTATAACCCAGAAAATTGTTGAGCGGTTGCCCACATCCAAACAGAAGAATTGCCGGAATCTAGCAGGGCGAACGACCCTGCTTGACGCGATTGACCTGCTTAACCTTTGTCGACAGGTGATAAGCAATGATTCTGGGCTGATGCATATTGCAGCCGCGGTAGGCTGTAGGACGATCGTTCTATATGGTTCGACTTCCCCGGAGTTTACGCCTCCCTTAACCGACAAGGCATCTATTCTTAGGGAGGAAATCTCCTGTAGCCCTTGCTTTAAGCGGGATTGCCCGTTTGGTCACAAAAATTGTTTAAACCTGATTGAGCCAGGGCGTGTCCTAGCACAACTGGAAATCTGATGAAGATTCTTATTATCAAGATGTCTTCCCTTGGGGATGTTGTGCATGCGCTGCCGCTGGCAACTGACATTCACGCTCGTTACCAGGATGCAGTTATCGACTGGGTGGCAGAGGAGGCCTTTGCCGATATTCCTTCTTTACATGGACATGTGTCGAGTGTAATTCCGGTGGCGCTGCGTCGTTGGCGCCGCAATTGGTGGTCTGCCCAGACTCGCCGTGAGTTTTCTCAATTTGTTCAGAGACTTCGACGTGACCGCTATGATCTTGTGATTGATGCGCAAGGCCTGCTTAAGAGTGCATTGGTGACTCGATTGGCCAGGGGGAGTAGTGGAGGTCTTGATTACCGATCCAGTCGTGAGTCAGTTTCCAGTTTCTTCTATCATCGGCGGGTTGAAGTAGACAAACAAAAGCATGCCATCGATAGAGTGCGAGAACTTGGAGGTTCATTACTGAATTATAAACCCGAGACGGAAGTTGAATTCGGGCTCTCTCGGGCTCCGCAGGGTCAAAGGAACTCGATAATGTTGCTGCATGGTACGACCTGGCCTTCTAAGCATTGGCCGGAAGAACAATGGAAGGCATTGGCAGATCTGGTAGAGGATGACGGGTACCAGGTGATCGTTCCCTGGGGTAGTGATGTTGAGCATAGTAGAGCACTCCGTATTGCGAGCGAAGCGTCTGTATTACCCAGGATGACGGTGCGGGAACTCACAGATAAGATTGCGAGTTGTGCAGGTGTCGTAACCGTAGACACGGGCCTTGGGCATCTGGCGAGCGCTCTTGAAGTGCCGACGGTCGCCTTGTATGGATCCACGGATCCTGAACTCACCGCTATCAGAGGGGCGTACCAGACTACAATAGTAAGTGATCACTTACCATGTATTCCATGTAGAAAAAGAAATTGTAAGTTCTCTAGCGACGACTGTAAAATCTATCCTCCCTGCTTTAAGACGACACCGGAAGCCACGTGGAAAGCGCTACTGTCTCAGATCAAAACCGCGTCCCAAATCTAAAGCTCGCGTTTTGCCTCTATAAGTACTTCCCTCATGGAGGTCTTCAGTTGGATTTCCTGCATATGGGGATGGCTTGTCAGCGCCGAGGGCATGAAATCCGCGTTTACACACTGGAATGGGTCGGAGATATACCGGAAGGCTTTGAGATTGTGATCGTTCCTGTTTATGCCATCACTAATCACAAGCGATATGAAAGATTTAGCATTTGGGTAACCGAAGCACTGCGGAAAGATCCAGTGGATGGGGTAATTGGTATCAACAAGATGCCGGGTCTTGACGTATATTTTTGTGGTGACTCCTGCTACGAAGAGAAAATGCGCACCCAGCGTGGCTGGTTTGATCGTCAGTTGCCGCGGTATCATCATTTTGCACGCTATGAACGTGCGGTGTTTGCTAACGAAAGTCCTACCGAAATACTGATGATTTCGGATGCTCAACGACCCTTCTTTGAAAAATATTACGGAACACTTAAAAGCAAAATGCATTTTCTGCCGCCAGGTATTTCCAGTGATCGCATTGCCCCCCCCGATGTCGATGATTTGCGACGAGAGATGCGAGCGGAACTGGGTTTGGCCGATGACGATTTTATGCTGCTTACCGTGGGCTCGGGTTTTATCAAAAAAGGTGTAAGCCGGGCGCTTCATGCACAACGATCACTCGCTTCGGAAATTCGTAACAAGACGCGTTACTTCATTGTGGGTAGAGATAACCCCGCACCTTTCAAGCGACTCATATTCAGACTGGGCCTTCGTAAGAACGCGACAATTCTTTCTGAAGGTCTGGACCCGGACGAGATTCCACGATTTTTGTTTGCCGCCGATCTGTTGTTACACCCTGCCACTGACGAGGCCGCCGGAATTATTTTGTTGGAAGCTGCGGTTGCAGGGCTGCCTGTTCTTGCTACTGACAATTGTGGATATGGACACTATGTTGAGGAAGCGGATGTTGGCTGCCTTGTCAAAAGTCCGTTCGAACAGGAGACGTTGAACCAGAAGTTACTTGAGATGCTCCAGGCAGATCGAAGAGCAGAGTGCATTGAGAACGGTCGAAATTTCGCAAAAAATGCAAACATCTACTCGCTTCACCAGGAGGCTTCTTACCACATCGAGCGAGTGATTTTCGAACGTTCGACCGCAAGAGACTATGCAGGCACGTTGGCTTTTACACTCTACAAATATATGACCTTCGGAGGGTTGCAACTGGATTTCATTCGTATCGCGAAGGAATGTCAAAGTCGCGGTTACAAAGTCAGGGTTTATACATTGTCCTGGGAAGGTCAGGTGCCTTCAGGTTTTGACGTCATCCACGTCCCGGTTAAATCCATGACTAATCATAGTCGCTACCAGAAGTTCTCGGCATGGGTGAGCGAACACCTTAAGCAGTATCCGGTGGAAAGTGTGGTGGGGTTTAACAAAATGCCCGGATTGGACGTCTACTATGCGGCGGATTATTGCTATGAAGAAAAGATGCATACACAGCGTAGTTGGGTGGATCGTTTACTCCCCAGGTATCACCACTTTTCTAGCTATGAAAAGGCCGTGTTCGATAAACCCTTGAAGACAGAAATTCTGATGATATCTGAGGTACAGAAGCCCTTGTTCTTCAAATACTACGGAACCCAAGAGTCGAGATTTCACTTGTTACCGCCCGGTATTTCCAGAGACCGGAGAGCCCCACCAGATGCAGATGATGTAAGGCAAGGGCTAAGAAGTGAGTATGCACTTACTAACAACGATTTTCTATTATTGATGGTGGGATCTGGGTTTGTCACGAAAGGACTCGATCGCATTCTCCTCGGCATGTCATCTTTGCCGGAAGATGTACGAAAGCGAACTCGCCTGATCGCTATTGGACAGGATGCCCCCGACCAGTTTCAGCGGATGGCCTGGCGTCTGTCTTTGGAAAATCAGGTCCAGATTCTCAAAGGAAGAGACGATATTCCGCGCTTCCTTTTAGGGGCCGATCTGCTGGTACATCCGGCATACATGGAAAATACTGGTACCGTGCTGCTGGAAGCGACGGTTGCCGGTCTGCCGGTTCTGGCCACTGACGTGTGTGGGTATGCTCACTATGTAAAAGAGGCAGGGGTCGGGCGGCTGGTACCTTCACCTTATGAGCAAAAGGTATTTGACCAGCAACTCTTGTCCATGATTACAGCGACCGATTTATCCGAAATGAAAAAGAACGGGCTGGCTTTTGCTGGCTACGCGGATATCTACAGTATGCCTCAGCGAGCCGCCGACTTTATCTGTCAGTTCGCGCAGGAAAAGAGCGACGCGCGCAAGGGTAAACTCAGAGTCATGAATTGAACGTGCAGCATCAATATATCGATCAACGTTTTCATCATTTGTTTTCAGATGATCAGCTCTTTGAACAGGTCTCGCAGTTCGATGGAAAAGTTTTTCGATCACTAGAGAACCGCCGGACCGTGCGAATTGAGAAAGGCGGCGAGCGATTTTTTGCCAAGACACATTTCGGTGTGGGTTGGATGGAGATTATTAAGAATCTCTGCCAGCTGCGATGGCCAGTCCTTGGTGCGGCGAATGAATTCAGAGCGCTGAACGAACTGCAGCGTTTAGGTATTGACACGCTGACGCCGGTGGTCTATTTCAGTGAGGGCATTAATCCTGCTAGACGACAGTCCTGCATCGTCACGCGAGCCCTGGAGAATACCAAGAGTCTGGAAGAGCTATTTGAGGCGAACAAGGTAAGTCTCAGGCTCAAGCGTGCCCTGATCCCAAGGTTAGCGAAAGTAGGTCGAGAAATGCATGACAATGGGATTAATCACCGAGACTTTTATCTGTGTCACTTTCTTATCCCTATGGAACAGTCGGATCCAAAACCCTTCCTGATTGATCTCCATCGAGCCCAGGTGCGCAAAAAGACGCCACGGCGATGGCGAGTTAAGGATGTGGGTGGACTGTTCTTTTCGGGGTTTGATTACAACATTACCCGTAGAGATGTATTTCGCTTCATAAAGTCGTATAGCGGAAAAACGCTCCGGCAGACGCTACAGGAAGATAAAGAATTTTGGCGCGAAGTTTTTCAGCGAGCGACGAAACTTTATTTTCAGGATCACCAGTCCCTTCCCGCCTGGGTACGGGCAATGGAACCCAAGCTTTGACGTGGGTGGTACACACAGACAACACGGCGGAGATGCTGGCATTTGCATCTGCTGAAGCGTGTGTTGATCAGGTGGGTGAATTGGTCAGTGACTATGGCCTTAATCTGCTGAAGAAAGTGAAAGTTTGTGGTCTGACCTATTACGTCAAGCAGTATCATCGTCGAGGTAGGGGGTTGCGACGCTACCTTGGTCGTAGCAGAGCTCGCGGGGAATGGGAAAATATTCTTTTATTTCAATCACTTGGGATTCCCTGCTTGCGTTTGGTTGCGTATGGTGAATCCCGTGATATTGGCGTTGTGGTCACTGAGGAGGTATCTGGTGCGGTGGATCTGGAAACCTATACCGGGAGGGGTGTTGATACTCAGTTTGCCGAAATGGTCATTGATCGGCTATCTGGTTACGTTCGTAGTATGCATCAGTACAGTTTTACCCACAACGATCTAAAGTGGCGTAACATTCTTGTCAGGGACAATCGAGAGACGAAACGTCAGAATGCAGGGGAAATTGAAGTTTACATTGTGGATAGCCCTCTGGGACGTAAATTCTGGGAGCCGTTTCTGCCCAGACGAATCGTAAAGGATCTTGCATGTCTGGACAAAGTTGCGAAACATAGACTGAGACGATCTCAGAGATTGCGGTTCTATCTTAAGTACAAGAATTTGGACCGCTTAAACGAATCTGCAAAACGCGAGATCAGGAGTGTGCTTCGTTTTTTCGAAGGTAGGGAGTAGTAGTGAGTCTGGAGCTGATGGATACAGACTGCCTGATTAGTGCAGGCAGAAATGTGAATACGCCGTTTCGTCTGCAGGTAAGGAAACCTGATAGAGGTATGGCCGAGATCGAGTTCGTTCGAGTACTTCGACTATTGCCAACCAAGAGGATAGTCGCGCTTGCGCGCGATGAGGGCCAGCCAATTCTCGTAAAGACCTTTCTTGGCAGGCATGCCACTCGCAATGCTAAACGAGAGATTCAAGGCATCGGTCATATTGTCGACGCGAACGTTCGTACTCCCAGGTTGATGTGGGAGGGTTCATTACGAGGTGGTGGACGTTTGCTGGCATTCGAGTTCTTACCGGACGCGGTAAGTTTGTTCGAACAGCTGGAACGATGTGAAAGCGAACGATTTGAAGTGCTATCTGGCGTAATGGAAATCATGGCGAAGCTCCATGACCATGGCGTTGTCCAGAAAGATATTCATTTGGCCAATTTTCTTTTGAGTGATGGTCAGGTCCATACCATCGACGGTGGGGATATCCAGCGAAAAAATTCACGAGCCCTAGCAGAGGGCCCGAGTATCGCAAATCTCGCATTGTTCTTTGCACAGTTTCTTGCTCGCCATGATGATTTGGCTCCGCGAGCGTTTGCAAGCTATGAGACGGCGCGAGGTTGGCGTGAAGATCCTGGTCGGGTGGATCGACTAATGAATGAAATATCCCGAAGTAGGGAATCGCGAAAACGAGTGTACATAGGTAAGACGTTTCGTGACTGTACGAGATTCGTTTGCCGTTCTTCTTTTACACGTTTTATGATTTGTGAAAGAAAAGCCTTCACTCAAGAGATGCAAGGTTTGTTGGAAGAGCCAGATACCTTTATAGAAGACGGAAGAATGCTCAAGCGTGGCAATTCTTCGACAGTATCACTGGTTCATCTGAGCGATCGGTCTCTGGTGATCAAACGATATAATATTAAAGGGCTTTTTCATGGTTTAAGGCGAGCCTTTAGAAAAAGCCGAGCCTGGATTTCCTGGACCAATGCGTTCCGTATGGAATTTCTGGATATCCCTGCGCTGAAACCGGTCGCACTTATTGAGAACAGATTGGGACCGCTGAGATCGAATGCCTATCTGGTTACCGAATATGTTGAAGGCCCGGATGCGCTGGAATGTCTGCGTGATACGAAAACCCCAAACGGTGAGTTGGAGGCCCTCGCGAGTATCCTGCAAAAACTGGCCGAGTCGCAAATTTCTCATGGTGATCTAAAAGCCACCAACTTTTTGATGTCTCAAAGTGGTCCGGTAATCATTGACCTTGACGCCATGCGTGAACATAGAAGTCGTCAACAGTTTGCACGGGCCTTTAAGCAAGACCTGGAACGTTTTATGGAGAACTGGCGAGACAACCCGATGCTAACCAACCGGTTTAGTAGATTACTCTCCGAATTGAACCATCGATACGGCGCGAGCTTAAAATAACCTTCAGCGTGCCCAAGCAGGTAGAATATCCCTTTTGGTATTTTTTAAGGGTTCTGTAGTTGTCATTAATAGTTCTTGGGTTGTCTGGTGCACTGACGCACGATTCCTCTGCCGCACTCTACGTTGATGGAAAGTTGGTTGCAGCTGCGGAAGAGGAGCGCTTTATTCGCGACAAACACGCGAAAAATCAAATGCCTCTGCACGCGGCAAGATTTTGCATGGAATTTGCTGGAGTTCGCCCGGACGATATAGATGTAGTAGCGTTTCCTTTTGCCAAAGTAAGTCTGCTTTCACCCGCTCGTTGGCACTTCGCAAAACGCTATTGGTACGCGCCAGAAAGGTCTCTTGACGCCCTGATTAATGGCAACAGGCACTACCGAAGGAACGTACTACGGGTCCGTAACTTGTTAGCAGAACTGGATATCGACTGGGACAAAATAGATTTCGATCCAGTCCAGCATCATATTGCCCATGCAAGCAGCGCTTATCACCTGAGCGGCTTTAAAGAAAAGACTGCGATTCTCGGTATTGATGGCAAAGGGGAGTACGCCACCACCTTTTTTGGTTACGGAGAGAACGGAGAGATACATCGTATCAAGGAATTCTTTGATCCCGATTCACTCGGCCAGCTATACGCGTCGTTCACTGAGTATCTCGGATTTGAAATGTTGGACGGTGAGTACAAAGTGATGGGAATGGCTCCCTACGGCGATTCGGATCGTTATGACTTATCTCGTCTGCTGGCATTCGATGGCAAGGACTTTAGTGTCAATACACGGTTGGTTAACACTGTTGGTCTCAGGCGATACAGGGAGGGCTCCAAAGGATTTTACTTTTCGCAGGAGTTAGTGGACTGGCTTGGACCTCGTCGGAAAGGCGATGTCGCCGATGATCCCTATGTTCATTATGCGGCCGCGATTCAAAAGTTGTACGAGGAAGTATCGCTAGCCCTTATAGATCACTATCTGAAGGATATTCTGCAAGAAACCGGGAAACTGGTGTTTGCAGGAGGCGGCGCGCTGAACGTGAAGCTGAATCAAAAGATTTTGCAGCTACCTTACGTGGAAGAACTCTTTGTACAACCTGCGGCAAGTGATGCTGGAACCGCAGTAGGTGCTGCGTCCTACGCGACCTGGAAGCGAGGTATCTACCCTGAAAAAATGGAGCACGTATACCTTGGACCCTCGTACACGACAGAAGAGTGTGTGGCTGCGTGCGAGTCCCACGAGGGTAAGCCAGTATACGAAAAAGTAGATGATGTGCCCCGTAAGGCCGCGGAACTCCTTAACGATGGGAACCCGGTTGCCTGGTGTCAGGGAAGGATGGAATTTGGACCACGGGCACTTGGCGGGAGGAGCATATTGGGGAACCCTGGATATAAAGGGATCGCAGATAAAATTAACCACCAGATAAAATTTCGTGAAAGGTGGCGTCCCTTCTGCCCCAGTATTCTCGACACCGTAGCTCCGGAAATTATCCAGACGGATCATCCCGCACCGTTTATGACCATCACGTTTGACGTGGACAAGACCTGGTCGCAAAGAATTCCTGAAGTTGTCCATGAAGATGGGACATCTCGTGTGCAGATAGTTAGCGAACATACGAATCCAAGATATCACGCGTTACTTAAAGAAATGGAAACACTGACCGGCAATGGCGCAGTTCTAAATACTTCCATGAACCGGAGGGGAGAACCAATGGTTTGCTCTCCTGCCGATGCGCTTAACATGTTCTTCGGATCCGATCTTCAATATCTTTTGCTCGAAGACCTTCTGGTTACTAAGCCCAGTAGCGATGTCGCTTAATCGATCGAGCGAACTGAGAGTTCTGCAGATATGTCACGACTATGAAGGTCCGTTCCGCCTTGTTTGTCGTCAATACAATGAAGCCTTCCCGGATGCAAATGTTACAACAGTTTACTTGAGGGGAAAATCGAGCGACGGAATTACATCGGCAACAGGAGGAAATAAGGTCATATATCTCGAAAATGAGGAAGGCGCTTTAAGAGGTATAAAGTTTTCATTGATATTTCAGCTGAGAAAACTTTTTCGTGAGGATCATTTCGATGTAGTGATCGCGCATCGCTACAAGTCCATCTACCTTGCAGGGATCATGAGCTACTTTTTTGGACCATTTTTAATTCTTGGTATTGCTCACGAGCACAATGTCTTTAAGCGAATCACCCGATCTCTGTTTGTAACTTTTTGGCGTCGCCAAATTCATTTGATAGCTGTATCCAGGTCGGTCGCGAGAAATATTGAAACTTCGTGTTCTTCACTTGCGTCGCAGGGAAGAATTCATACGTTGGGAAATGCAATAAGTGAAGAGTGTGAGTTAATAGATAGAACGACCGCTAGAAAAGAATTAGGTCTAACGGAAGACAGTTTTGTCTTTGGTACCGTGGGTCGGCTCGTGGAGAAAAAGAATTTTGAGACGCTGCTCAGCGCGTTTGCAGAGGCTGACCTCGATCAAAGTTCTCGTCTGGTTATTCTTGGTACCGGGCCGCTAGAAACTGAACTTCGTGCGTTGTCGGGTTTATTAGGGATAGAGGACCGAGTCGCCTTTGTAGGATACATTGACCAGGCGGTGCGTTATTACCCCGGGTTTGACTGCTTTGTTTTCCCCGCTGGGGACAAGGAGGCGTTTGGCGTGGTGCTTTTGGAAGCGATGTTTTCTGGATTGGCAATTCTCGCGAGCGATGCTCCAGGACCGGATGATGTCCTTGGTGATGTCGGTATTAGGTTTTCGGGTCGTGAGGATCTTAGTAGGAAGCTGAAAGAGGTTTATTCCCTGTCAGAAGAACAGCGAAAAGCAATGGGAGAGGAAGGACGTCAGCGATACAAGCGTGAGTTTACATTCCAACATTTCGCTAAACATCTAAGAAGTCTGCCACCCCTTGCCTCTATCAATAGGGTCGTTTCTTCCCCTCCGGTGGAGTCTTGAATCGTCGATGTAGCCACCAGTATTGTTCTGGCCGTTTTGCAATTGCCGATTCAACGATCTGATTGATTCGAGTAGCGTCAGCCAGTGGGTCACTTGTGGGGTAGTTTTCAAGTGTTTCACTCAGGCTAAGTTCATAGTGAGAGTCGTCCTCGCTTCGATAGTGCGTAAAGATAATGACGGGAGAGTCGTTGATTTCAGCGATACGAGAAGTGGCCGTGATTGTCGCCGCCGGTTGTCCAAATAACGGAGCGAATACTGAATGGGCTCGACCATAGTCCTGATCAGGCCCATACCATATGGCTCGACCCTCTTTCAGACTTTTGATAACGGATCGAATATCATCACGTTCGATAGCATGCGGATAACTTCGATGTCGACCCCGAGTCATGATTGCCTCTACAAGAGAATTTTTGTTTCTTCGATACATCACATCGAACTGACAATAACTCGCCAGGACTGCACCACAGAAATCCAAAGTTGAGAGATGCATTCCCAGCAGAACCACTCCCTTTCCCTGAGCGAGCGCCGAATGCAGATTATCCAGTCCATTAATTTGCACCAAGTGTCTGAATTCTTTTGGGTCCCGTAGCCATACCGTAGCGGTTTCAATAATACTGATGCCCGCTGAACGAAAGACTTTTCGATTGAGTGTCTTTCGTTCCTTGGTGGTCATGTCGGGAAAGCACAGAGAGAGATTAACGTTGACGATGTGCTTACGGTTTATGGCCAGTAAATAACCTAGCGCGCCAAGCATTGAACCTGCACGGATCCGCCAGGAGTGCGGAAGGTGTACCACTAAAAATATCAACGCAAATCCCGCCCAGGTTGGCCAAAATCTGGGATGACAAAAGCGGCGTTGCAGTAGAGTTGTTGTTTGCAAGCCAGTCATTATAGCGCGGGGGACGGAGTCATGGACTGTTGAATTCGGTCACTGTGTTATTATTTGGCATCCTAACAATTGAATCTTTGCATGAAGTTACCTCGATTTGATAGCGCGACTGTTCTCGTCATTGGCGACCTTATGCTCGATCGATACTGGCATGGCTCAACTGGGCGCGTGTCGGCGGAGGCGCCGGTTCCGGTTGTCGATGTTAAAGAGATAGAAGACAGACCGGGAGCAGCCGCGAATGTTGCCTTGAATGTTGCATCTCTTGGAGCCAAGTCAGCCCTTGTTGGCATGATAGGAGATGATGAAGCCGGCAGTGTGCTCGCCGAGAAGCTGCGGAGTGCTGGCATCGACTGTCATTTCGCAAGACACGATGGATATCGTACGACGACCAAGTTGCGTATTGTGAGTCAGAACCAGCAGCTGTTGCGCGCTGATTTTGAGGAGCAAACGCCTCTTGATTTGTCGGTGCTGCAGCAGGCAGTTACCAAGACAATTGATGCTGTCGATAATGTTCTTTTATCTGACTATGACAAAGGTGTAATTACCGACCCGCGGGATGTAATCGCCTCTGCACGAAAGTTGCAGAAACCGGTACTGGTAGATCCTAAATTCAAAGACTTCGACGTATATCGCGGCTCAACGGTCGTAAAACCGAATCGCCTGGAACTTTCTCATGTCATCGGGGACTGGTCTTCCGAGGCCGAGATGGTGAGGCGTTGCAAAGATCTTATGCAGAGAATTGACGTAGAAGCCATTTTGGTCACTCGGTCTTCTGAAGGAATGACGCTGCTACAGAGGCAGGGAGCTGTGATGCATTACCCCGCTAGAAAGCGCGAGGTATATGATGAGTCCGGTGCTGGTGACACTGTGATTGCAACACTGTGTGCGGCGCTTGGTTCTGGTGAAACCCTAAACGATGCTGTTGGTCTAGCGAACATGGCTGCCGGACTGGTCGTGAGTAACTTCGGTGTCACCAGTGTTAGTGGTCCTGAGTTAAGGCAAGAGGTGGCTGGCGAGCTTGATTTTGATAGTGGCCAGATGTCACAAGAACAGCTGTCAAATGCAGTGGAAGAAGCCAAAGGTAGGGGCGAAAAGATCGTAATGACCAATGGTTGTTTCGATCTCATTCATGCAGGACATGTAAATTACCTAAAGGAGGCAAGGCGTCTTGGCGATCGGCTAATTGTTGCGATCAATAGTGATGAGTCGGTGCGTCGTCAGAAAGGTGAAGGCCGTCCGCTTGTAACACTAGACCACCGTATGACAACACTTGCCGGATTGTCTGACGTAGATTGGGTAGTGCCGTTCTACGAGGATACACCTGAAAAATTGATCGAAGCGCTAAGACCGGATGTATTGGTAAAAGGTGGGGATTACACAGTTAACCAGGTCGTTGGTGCAGATATCGTTAAGTCATACAAGGGTGAGGTGAAAGTGGTATCTCGTGTAGAAGATTGTTCAACGAGCGCATTGGTCGACAAAATTAGAGAGATGTAGCGTAAGCAACGTTCTCTTTAACATGTTGTTGGTTTATAGAACCGATAATGACACTGGCGACTGATGGATAGGCGAGCACTGCCTCCAGGTTACCTCTTATATCCATCGAGTATCCGCTTTGGAGTGATTTTTTAACAAGAGCGGGTTTGTTTTTGAGTTCGGCTTTCTCCAGTAAGGGAATCTGGTCTGATTCTCCGGAGACCATGATCAGATCAGTATTTTCGATTGCAAAATACCCTCCGGGTAGTGTCTTTGTTGATGCGCCAATGTAGCGAATGAATCCCTGGTTTTGCATCGACCTCAGTTCAGCAATGACATCTGAGGATTGAAGTGCTTTCAGGTCTTCATCGTTACAGTGCACTAATACGATATCCAGATAATCTGTGCGCAGCCTTCTGAGACTATCTTCGACGCTGGAGCGCGTATGCTTGGCAGTGAAATCGAAACTAGAGCGTCCATCATAGCTTTCTCCTACTTTGGTCGAGACATACCATTTGTGCCTTTGTCCGGAAAGCAGCTGCCCCAGTCGCTGCTCGCTTTCACCGTAGGCAGGGGCCGTATCAATGAGATTGATCCCAAGGGAACTGGCAGATGCGAGAAGATTCCGTAGTTCATTCATTGAAGGAAGGTCAAATGGCCGCGGGTACTTTACATCCGTATTGCGGCCAAACTTTACAGTGCCAAGCCCTATAGGAGACACATCGAGATTGTAGATACTCCTTAGATATTCAGGTTCAAAAGCCATGTTAAAAAAGATTACCCCAAGGTTGATCCCCTGGAAGCGCCTTTCTAAAGGTGTTGGGTATGGGGTGCGTGAAGGGTAGTGGTGGCTTAACTATTTTGTCCATAACTTCCTGAGCGAGAAGTGGAACAAGAGTTAGTTTGACGGGCCAACATACGACAACGTTGCCATGCTGAATACATGAGGGTTTGTCGGGACGCAGCTGGCTTTGTTGTTTTGGTTCGGCGCGATCGATATGTAGCGTTTTGAAAGAGCAGGAGTCTGTTCTAACGGATGGAAGGAAGGTTTCCAGTTCTTTCCGGGCAAACTCGACCTGTTCCTTGTCGTTTCGGTTAACACCGGTCTCCGCCAGGTCCCCGCCCAGATACCATACAGTCTGGGTATCATCGGTATATGAGGTGACGGTAAAACGAGGTTTGTCTCTTGAAGCCAGGGAAACAGCGTGTCCGTTCAGGAATGGCAGATCGCCTTTCACCAGAACCTGGTGAAGTCCGCGTCGTTGAGTTGCGATAGGGATATTGCTATCGGCGAGTAAAGACTCGTTTCCTATTCCCGCTGCGAAGATATAATACTGAGCGTTTATGACGGTTCCGTCGTCAAGGCGCAGGCCAGCGATACCTTGACCATCTTCTGGTATCGGGGCTGGCGATGCCTCGATGAGATTATCCTTATTGGATTGTGCCAGAGTCGCTACCAGAGAATGTGTGTCGATGATTACATCTGGTATTTCGTAGACGACACCTCTAAAGCTGTCGTGCGTGAACGGGTCAGGGAACTGCTCGCGCTCCAAGCCCCTTGGACCGCCTCGTATAGCTTTGCTGCCAAGAAATGCCGAGAGTCTGCTGCCAAGACCCCCATCTGAAAAAAGATAATACTGCCAGGCAAGGCAAGCTACGTTGCTGAGATCGACGACGCCGTCACCTGCCAGGCACTGGCGCCAGATTCCGGGCATTGAGGCAATCGTTTCTGATGCTCCACCAGTTACGCCATCAAGGTTGTATTTCAAACCTCCGTGTATCATCCCCTGAGAAGCGAGTGTTTGGCCCGAACCAAGTTTTGATTTCTCAAATAGGAGAGCCTCATATCCTTGGGATCTAAGGAGCGACAGCAACCAAAGTCCGGTTATTCCACCGCCAATAATTGCTATGTCGGTTTTAATCATTGAACGCAGGTGATGAAAAACAGCTAGTATATCAGGCTGACTCGTATGGTATGGGTGGTCGTTTGGCACGAACCCTTTACAGTTTGCTTTTTTATCTGTTGATGCCGGCAGTATGGTTGCTTGTTCTGTGGCGCTCCATAAAGGAACCTGAGTATCGCGGGACACCATTGCAGCGTTTTGGATATGTGCCTGAAACCAGCCGCGCTCAGCCTGTAGTTTGGATACACGCTGTATCAGCTGGAGAAACCATCGCTGTCGCGCCGCTTGTCAAAAGATTGTTGGCGAGTGGGTGCTCAATTGTCATGACCAATATGACACCCACGGGAAGAGAGCGGGTTGGTGCATTATTAGGTGATGAAGTGGAGAACTACTATGTTCCCTATGACCTCCCTGGTGCAGTGAAGCGTTTTTTAAAAAATGTAAAGCCGAACGCTTTAGTGGTGATCGATACTGAACTGTGGCCAAACATGATTCATTGCTGTCATCTAAGCGATATCAGGGTGTTGTCGATTAATGCCAGGTTGTCGGAGAAATCCGCTAGAGGCTATCGCCTGATTCATAGTATTTCTTCCAGAATGCTGCAGGAAATTGATGTTGTTGCGGCGCAGAAGGAAGCACAAGGTCAACGATTTATCGAATTAGGACTGGATGAAACCAAGCTTCATGTCGCTGGCAGTATCAAGTTCCATAGCGATAGGGCACCTGATCATGGTGAGAAAGTTGACGCCATATTGTCGCTCCTCGGGTCCAGACCGCGGCTGATTGCTGCCAGCACGCATCCTGGGGAAGAGGCGCTAATGTTAGAGGCGTTTTCTAAACTCAAAGAATCTATTCCCGGTTTGATGCTGGTTATTGCTCCAAGACATGTACACCGTGCCAATGACGTGATTCGCCTGATTGATGAAATTGGTCTGAAGTTTGTGCTTCGTAGCCAGGAAAAGGCATGCGATGAAGATACCGATATATTTCTCCTGGATACCATGGGTGAGCTCAGTTATTTCTATGGGGCGTGTGAAATTGCAATAGTGGGGGGAAGTTTTGTTCCAATTGGCGGTCATAACTTTATGGAAGCAGTAATTGCGAACGTCCCCGTAGTGATGGGACCTTATTTACGCAACATCGAAGATGTGGCAGCTGAGTTTGTTGAAGAGGACGCCCTCACCGTTGTATCTGACGTGGAAGGTCTAACCCTTGTACTTAGGGACATGCTGCAAAGTGAGCCGAGCAGGCAGTCACAGGTTAGTCGTGCAAGAACTGTATTTAGGAGAAATGAAGGAGCATTAGCGAGAGCTGAGGAGCTTATCTTGGAACAGCTAGATTGAGGTACTATTCCTGTGTACCGGCAACGCATGTCGATCTCAGATGGCGGAAGGGCTGGCGAGAGATTTACTGCCTGCTAATTGTCGCGCAGAGTCTGCGGGGATCAACGCTCATGGTTTGAACGGGCATGCTGTTGATGCGATGAGAGAGATAGGGATTGATATCAGCAGTCAGGAGTCCTCTGAGATTACGCAGTAACAGATTCAGAATGTAGATCTGGTGGTAACCGTCTGCAAGGATGCAGACAGGAATTGCCCTGTGCTCCCAAAGCGAACCAGAAAGTTGCACTGGCCTCTTGATGCCCCTGCCGTGCAGACGGGTGACGAATCAAAAATTCGAGCGGTGTTTCGCATTATACGTAACTCAATTCGAGACGAAGTTGAGAAACTGGCTGCCGAGTTGGAATACTAATTGCAAGTTTTTTGGACACTTATTAGCAGGTTTTTTGGTTGCTTATTGGCAGGGGGTTGTGGGTTAATTTGTTCTAAGGAAACAATAACCGTTCGTGATGAAAAAAAGTAGGTACGTTCCTGATCTCATTTCAGACATGGCAGAGTGCGATGCCAACTATTCCCGTCTGCACCGTTTATTTCCGAACATGCACAAGGATGATTGTGTAGAGTTTGGCGTTCAGGGTACTACAGAGGATGGAGCGCTTGTGACGATGCAAATTTCAGAACGGTGTCCCTACACAACTATGTTGTCCGTGACAGTAGAGAGCGAAACTGAGAAGCCGTGGATAAAGTGGCCTAGCATGGAGCTTCGGGTTTACCACGACTTGTGTACTGCTGAAGTTATAAGTTTTGAGAGACATCGAAACTTCAGGTACCGGTATCCGATGCCCAATCCCGATATGTATCAACCGGACGAGAAGTCGCAGATTAATCGCTTTCTTGGAGAGCTGCTGACTTTTTGCCTGCACTATGGTCACTCGCTCGATAAGAGTTTTTCCTGACCCGCAAACGCTAGGGAAATACACCCTGGCGCGTTATAATTTTTTCCCCATCTAGAGATCGACAATTTCTTGTCGACTCGTATTAATGTGTCATCGAAGATTTAGTTTGAGAGGTATATGGCCAGCTCCTACAAAGCAGATTCTATTGAAGTACTCGAGGGACTTGATCCCGTAAGAAAGCGCCCGGGCATGTACACCGACACGACGAGGCCCAATCATTTGGCGCAGGAAGTTATCGACAATTCGGTAGATGAAGCGCTTGAAGGCTATGCGACCGAGATTCGGGTTACCCTTCGCAAGGATGGTTCCATATCCGTCAACGACGACGGGCGAGGTATGCCTGTTGATATCCATAAAAAAGAAAAGTTACCTGGCGTTGAGCTCATACTTACGCGTCTTCATTCGGGCGCTAAATTCAACAGTGATAGCTATAAGTTTTCCGGCGGATTACACGGTGTTGGGGTATCGGTGGTCAACGCACTCTCGGAGAACCTTGAGGTCTTTGTAAAACGTGATGGAAAACTCCACCACATGGCGTTCAAAGGTGGGAAGAAAGCCAAGAAACTTACCGTAAAGGATAAGGTGGGAAAGCGTAACACCGGCACGCTGATAAATTTTAAACCTGATCCGAAATATTTTGACTCCGCGAAGTTCTCCGTGCCCAGACTAAAACATCAACTTCGGGCTAAGGCCGTGTTGTGTCCTGGGCTGAAGGTTTCGTTTACCGATGAAACCGCGTCCAAGAAGGAAGAAAAACAATTTGAATGGTTTTACGAAGATGGTCTGAAGGACTATCTGCTGACTGAGCTAGAGGGTTTCGAATTACTACCGAAGGAGCCGTTCGTTGGGTCCATGTCGGGTAATGATGAAGAGGTGGACTGGGCCGTTCAATGGTTGCCGGAGGGCGGGGAATTAATCACAGAAAGTTATGTGAACCTGGTGCCAACGACTCAGGGTGGAACGCACGTGAATGGGTTGCGAAGTGGATTATTGGAAGCGCTGAGAGAGTTCTGTGAATTCCGCAATCTAATGCCCCGCGGTGTGAAAATATCAGCGGAGGATGTCTGGGATAAGTGTAGCTATGTGCTATCTGCGAAAATGCTTGATCCCCAGTTTTCCGGCCAGACCAAGGAACGTTTGAACTCACGCCAGGCGGCGACGTTCATTTCGGGCGTAGTAAAAGACAGCTTTTCTCTATGGTTAAGTCAGCACGTTACAGAGGCAGAGGCGATCGCTGAACTAGCGATTAGTAATGCCCAAGAGCGTTTGAGAGCAGGCAAAAAGGTAGCCCGCAAAAAGGTAACGTCTGGACCTGCATTACCTGGGAAGTTAGCTGACTGCACGTGTCAGGATGCCATGCAGGGTGAATTGTTTCTGGTGGAGGGAGATTCTGCGGGAGGTTCCGCGAAACAGGCGCGTGACAGAGAAACACAGGCAATCCTTCCACTTAAAGGGAAGATCCTAAGTACCTGGGAAGTGGATTCTGGGGAGATTCTTGCCTCTCAGGAAGTGCACGATATTTCTGTTGCGCTTGGAATCGACCCGGGTTCAGACGACCTGAAGGGGCTGCGTTATGGCAAGGTGTGTATTCTCGCAGATGCCGATTCTGATGGTTTACATATTTCCAGCCTGCTGATCGCATTGTTTGTTAGGCACTTCCCAGCCCTCGTCGATATGGGGCATGTCTTTGTCGCGATGCCGCCTTTGTATCGAATCGATGTTGGTAAAGAGGTCTACTACGCGCTGGATGAATCTGACAGGCAGGGGTTTCTGGACCGTATCGCGGCCGAGAAAAAGAGCGGGGAAGTTACCGTTCAGCGATTTAAAGGCCTGGGTGAAATGAATCCGTCTCAGCTTCGGGAGACCACGATGGCGGAGGATACCAGGCGCCTGGTTCAGTTGAAGCCGAACAAACTTCAGTCTACGCATGAATTACTAGATATGCTTTTTGCTAAAAAACGTGCGGGAGATCGAAAGGCTTGGCTGGAAAAGAAAGGAGACAAGGCGGATCTCGTCTAGAACGTTTATGACTTTGAGGAATCTTGATGAGTGATCATTTCGATGTAGGTGTGGCTGAATCCGTCAGTGTGGAGGAGTTCACCGAAGGTGCGATGCTTAATTATGCGATGTACGTTATCAATGATCGCGCCCTTCCGCATATTGGTGACGGCTTAAAACCCGTACAGAGGCGTATCATCTACGCGATGTCTGAACTTAGATTAAGTGCAGATGCAAAATATTCTAAGTCTGCGAGAACCGTTGGCGATGTTATTGGCAAGTTTCATCCCCATGGCGATAGCGCATGCTATGAAGCGATGGTGCTAATGGCTCAGCCTTTCACCTATCGCTATCCCCTGGTAGATGGCCAGGGTAACTGGGGGTCTCCTGATGATCCCAAGTCTTTTGCGGCTCAAAGGTATACAGAATCCAAACTGACTAAATATGCTGATGTCCTGCTCTCTGAGCTGGGTCAGGGCACCGTGCCATGGCAACCAAATTTCGATGGTACGATGGAGGAGCCGGTTAATCTCCCCTCGCGTCTACCGAATATTCTGTTGAACGGCGGGATGGGAATAGCGGTGGGAATGGCGACCGATATTCTTCCGCATAACCTGAATGAAGTTGCTGCGGCTTGCATTCGTCTGTTGGATAAACCCAAGTCGACTACCAAGGATATTTGTGAGCATATCAAGGGGCCTGATTTTCCAACGGGGGCGGAGATTATTTCTTCGGCTGAAGACCTGCGAGAAATGTATGAAACGGGAAGGGGAGCGGTGCGCGCTCGTGCAGTGTATTCGGTCGAATCCGGTGAGATTGTTATCTCGGCGTTACCACATCAAGTTTCAGGTACCAAAGTTTTAGAACAGATCGCGGCGCAAATGCAGGCGAAGAAGCTGCCCATGGTAATCGATCTGAGAGATGAATCTGATCATGAGAATCCCACGAGGATTGTAGTTGTACCGAGGTCAAATAGAGTCGATATGGATGAGCTGATGAGCCATCTGTTTGCCACGACGGACCTTGAAAGGTCATATCGCGTTAACTTCAACATGATCGGTATCGACGGAAGACCCGGGGTCAGACCACTAGTGCCCTTACTCAAGGAATGGCTGACGTTTAGGTCGGATACGGTTCTCAGACGTTTGAAGTTTCGCCTGGATAAGATACTGGATCGTCTTCATATCCTGGACGGTTTGCTCGTTGCGTATTTGAATATCGATGAGGTCATTCGGATTATTCGAGAAGAAGACAAACCGAAAGATGCCTTGATGTCCAAGTTCAAGCTGTCGGCGATTCAAGCAGATGCAATTCTCGATATCAGGCTCCGACAGCTTGCCAGGCTGGAAGAGGAGAAGATTCGTGGTGAGAAGGACGAGCTGAATTCAGAGCGAGTCGAGATTGAGAAGATCATAAACTCCAAGGCGAGACTGAAGACGCTAATTAAGAAAGAGATTACGGCCGATGCTGAGACGTTCGGAGACGAAAGAAGGTCGGCGATTGTTGCTCGTGAAGAGGCTTCTGCGTTTAAGGAAAAGGATCTGATATCGACGGAACCTGTTCTCATCGTGCTATCAAGCAATGGCTGGATTCGCGCTGCCAAAGGTCACGATACGAACCCAAGAGATCTTAACTATAGAAGCGGTGACGAATTCCTTGGTTCAGCACCGGGCAGGTCGAACCAGGACGCTGTATTCATTGATTCAACAGGCAGGTCGTACACCTTGGCTTCACACACGCTACCTTCTGCCCGCGGCCAGGGGGAGCCTTTAACAGGACGAGTAAATCCCCCTGAAGGAGCGTACTTCACTGGAGTTGTGACGGGTGAGAAAGAGCAACAGTTCCTGGTCGCAAGTGATGCAGGGTATGGATTCGTTACAACGCTTGATGACATGGTAACCAAGAACAAAGCGGGCAAATCGCTGGTCAGTGTTCCCAAAGGTAGTATCGCGATGCAGCCTGTGATGGTCCATGACTTCGACCATGAGTTCATCGCAGCGTTTACCAATGAAGGTAGATTGCTGATTTTTCCTCTGCGTGACCTGCCGGTAATGGCGAGAGGTAAGGGGATAAAAATCATCAATATCCCGTCCGCCAGAGTTAAAGAACGCCTCGAGATGATGACTAATCTGGTCTTGTTTTCTGAAGTCGATACGCTGGTTATCACGTCCGGTAAGCGGACACTTAGTCTGAAGATCGATGAGCTTGAACATTACCAGGGCGAGCGAGCTCGGCGTGGACTCAAGTTACCGAGAGGGTTCCAGAAAGTTGATGGAGTTGAACGGCTAAGAGGGGATTAAGTCTCGGAGAGTTGTACAGCCTGATTTCTGATCAAGGTATCCGACTCTTCTGCCGTGAATACCTCGCCGTCGCTCGCGAGTGGGTGGTGTGTCTCTTTTAGCTTTACATTTTGACCCGAAAGGCCTTCTTGATGGTGATAGATTCTTCGGCTTGCCAGTAGCTGTTGTTCACTGATACCAGCCAGATATGCCGCATGTTTCCGTACTGCCTCTTCATCATCACCGACGTCCAGGCCTGCATTGAAGCTTAACTTTCCAGGAAGTAGTTCGGTTATTGCCTTGATCAGCAGAGCGCAACATACGCTGTTTTGAATGTGCTGACCGGAGCGAAACGTAACCATTACGTCATCACCATGGGTCTCCTGACTACCAGAATATAGCGCACAGGCTTTGGACAGTTTGTCTCTGTGAGCGTCGATCAGCCTGTTTGGTTTAACTTTCACGATGAGACAACAAACATCATCATGCAGAATTTCAGGCACAACTTGTTCGCTGACCGCGCTTTTGTCGGGTCCGGTGATCCAGGCGAAAAACAGGTCTCCATAAAACCAAATTACGATTGCGAAACCCGCGCCCAGAATGAAAAAAAGCGAAAATGCGGCGATTACCAACTCCACGATCGGCGTCTCATTGGGTTCCAAACCAAGACGCAGATGTCCGACCACCGTATTTTGTAAAGTTACGTCTCTGGTAAACGCGAGATGGGCTTCTGATGGTTTACCAACTTGCGCGATCAGATTCCGTTCAGCGTCATAGATGGCTGCGAACCCGAACTCCCCCTGCGAGCTGAGACTTCGAAGCGTGATGTTCAATGACAGCGCATCCTGGTTGATAAGATAGTCCGCTGAAGTGATGGCTAATTGATCCGCGATTGTATTACCGAACCTGAGCGACTCGCGGTTGAGAGTGGATTGTGCAAAGCTGGTAACAAACCAGGTCACTAGCGTGCTAATGATCAGGGTGGGAATCAACGACACCAGAATGGTTCTTACTCTGACTGCTGATGAGGTTATGGTCATCTGGTTCGCTGTATTGAAAATACAAGAGTATAACTGATGCTAAAAATGCCTATTTGCTTTCAATTCAAGGATAATGCCGCCTGACCGATTGGATTGAACGATGCTAACGCTTATAAATATCTCGGGTGAAGACAGGCCAGGATTAACGGCGAAGATTGCTGCGATGTTATCAAAGTTCGATGCAGTAATCCTGGATGTTGGACAAGCGGTGATACACGATCACCTTAGCCTGGGATTATTGGTCAGCCTACCCGAGAATGCGGATCACCTTGAGCATCAGATCAAACAGCTTGGGGTTGGCGTGAAGTTTGGTTCGGTTGATGTCGCAAGCTATGAAAATTGGGTGGGTTTACAGGGAGCGGGGCGTCATATTCTGACTTTGTTAGCGCGGAGGATCAGCGCGAGTCACTTAGCCGATGTATCCGAGATAATCTCTGATAGTGGTCTTAACATTGACAACATTACGAGGCTGTCCGGACGTGTGCCAATTTCAGATAGGGATGCCTCTGGTGATCGCAAAAGCAAGGCGTGTGTAGAGTTTTCACTGCGTGGCGAACCCGATGAGTCATTTCGCACAGCCTTACTTAATCTTTGCTCACGTTTGGATATCGATATTGCCGTTCAGGAGGACAACGCCTTTCGTCGACATCGTCGACTGGTCGTTTTTGACATGGATTCGACGCTTATTGATACGGAAGTCATCGATGAATTGGCCGATGTTATGGGCGCAGGTGATGCAGTTGCACTGATCACTGAAAGTGCTATGCGAGGTGAGTTGGATTTTGGCGCAAGCCTAAAAGAAAGGGTCTCTCTTCTCAAAGGCATGCGACAAGAGCAGATGAAAGAAGTCGCAGAGCGGTTACCTTTGATGGAGGGTGCACAGATACTGATAGATACCCTAAAGCGGCTTGGCTACAAAACCGCGATTCTCTCTGGAGGCTTCACCTATTTTGGCGAAGTACTAAAAGACAGGCTGGGGGTTGACTACGTCTTTGCTAATGAGTTGGAGGTTGAAAATGGGCAGCTCACTGGAAGGGTGATGGAACCTATTGTCGACGCTGCCCGCAAGGCGGAACTTTTAAAGTTTCTTGCGGACAAGGAAAACATATCATTGCAACAGGTTGTAGCGGTAGGAGATGGAGCCAACGATCTTGCAATGTTGCAGGCGGCTGGGTTGGGTATAGCGTTCCATGCGAAACCTTTCCTTAAGGAACATGCAAGGCAGTCAATTTCCACCCTGGGACTGGATAGCATCCTTTATCTAATGGGAATTCGGGATAGAGACGCGCTTTCATCCTAGATCTGCTATTAGAAATCTTCTGAGAAATCGTAATCCATTTCGTCGAGGGGTGGGGATAGACAATAACCCTGGATATAGTTAAGCCCGGTTTGCCATAGAACGGCGAGTACATTAGGTGATTCGACACCCGATATTGCGGTCAGCAGACCGCTTGCCTGTAATGACTGCACCATCTCGGTCAACTCTTCCTGTTTTTCCTCATTGTCCTCGATCGCCTCAGCAAACGAACCATCTAACTTTACGTAGTCTGGTGTGAGGTGCTTAAGCAGGTTAAACGGATTTAGAGAACATCCGAAATGATTTATTGAGGTCTTACAGTGTAGTTCCGCCAACCCCTTGGTGAAACTCGTGGCCTGTTTAATATATGAGGTTGTATCGTTCTCGTGAATCTGGATGATCACCGCGTCGCTAGGAAGCTTAGCGGCCTTCAGTGCGAGGCTGAACCACGGCAGAAAGGTCTCATCTGATATCGATTTGTGAGAGATGTTTATGAATAGTTTCGCTTTTCCGCCGGTTTCTCGTCGTTCCGATAAGGCCTTAAAAGCTGACAGCACGATACTACGATCCATCTTTTACAGGAGTCCGGCATCTGCAGCAGGCCCAAGGAACTGTCCTGGATTCAACTCATGACCGTCGTCTCCCAGCAATCTGGTGAGTAGTTCAAACTGCTCTTCATCATCCCCTTGTAGACTAATAATCGGCTGAAACGCGAGTTTCAGTGAATTATCGTCAAGCGCTTTTCTCAACAGGTCCTTGATGTGTTCCGATGTAAGCGTTTTGCCCTCATCACCAACAGTAACCTGGGTTGCCTGGTAGAAGTTAACGCCGTTTCCATCTTCTACGACTTCCGCAGCCTGATGAGCTCGTGAAATAATCTCTTCCGAACTGGGTGCGCTCTCGGTAATCAACGATAAGCCGATGGTTACCGTTATATCGAAACTCCTACCTGACACTTCGCAAAGATGGCCTTCAACCTGGGACCGAATCTGTTCGGCCAGGTCGCCTGCTTGCTCACGATCGCTTCCTTTATAAAGTATAGTCAGAACATCATCACTGAAACGCGCCATTAGATGTTCGTCGGGGACTATCTCCCTAATGAATACTGAGATATCACCTAGCACCAGGTCTGCGTTTGATATCCCTGCATCAGACCGAATGCGCGAAAAGTGATCAATTTCGATGTAGAAGACTACGTAATCGTGTCGTCCTTCTATGGCAGTCATCTACTGCAGTGTCCATGTGTTCAACGAAGTACTGTCGATTGAATAATCCTGTTAGCAGATCCTGACTTGAGATTTCCTTGATACGATCTTCTAGATCACAGTCATCGACAAGTGGTCTGAAAATAACCTGAGTACATTGTTCACCATCGTAAGTTGCTGGTGATAATGACAGTTTGGTTAGGATGGTGGATCCTTCGCTATCCACGCAGTTGAATTCTTCACTATCTTCTTCGTGGTCTTCAAAAGACTTGAGGAAATCCTTGAATTTGTCCTGATCCGATCCGGCGATCAGGTCGATAAATGGAATTCCGGCAAACTCTTCTTCATCCTCGTAACCGAACATATCGGCGTACGCGTGGTTTGTTAAATGTGCATGCCCTCGTGTACGTAGGCGATTGCTGCGTTGGATGAAGCGAGAAGAAGTTGGTTTCGTCGATCTGTCTCTCTCATTTCGACGTCAGCTCGCCGTTTCGCGCATCTGACTTCTAAATTTTCAAGTTCACGCTCGATGACAAGTACCAGTCTTTCGTCATCATCGTCCAGGGCGACATCCTTGGCGCCGATCTTTAGTCCTTCGGTTATCGATTCTGGTTCCCGGTTTTCAACTATCAATATAGCCGGTACGTCTTTCTCGAGTTCCTTGACTTGTTTAATTACCTTCTCAGCAGTGAGATCATTTGCTTCTTCAGAGGCCAGAAGAAGATCCCAGGCATGTTCTTGTAATTGAGCGGTTAGATCTGCCTCTGACTCAATTTGATGCGCGCGCGTTGCCCGACCCGCTGTTCGAAGCAGGACGATGAGTTCCTCCGCCCTATTCTGGGATTCTTCCAGAATAAGGAGTCTGACTGGCTCATTGCTACTCATGGTTAATACTAGTGGCTATCAAATTCATCGCGTCTACTATAGCAAATATGCACTCACAACTTTATCTCGCACTTAGCGTCTGCACCCGGTATTTCACGAACCAGTTTGGGAACGAGATAACCAGGCAATTGCCCCCGCATCTGACGAACCAATCCCGCACCGATTTCGTCTGGAACATCGTAGTGCGCGGCACCTGCCACCTTGTCAAGCAGATGTAGGTAATAGGGCATGACCCCGAGCTGTGATAGCCGCCAGGAAAGCTCAGTCAGGGTTCCGACGTCGTCATTTACGTTCTTTAACAGGACACTTTGATTGAGGATGGTCACATTTGCTGACCGGAGATGGTTGATGGCCGCTTCCACGTGGGTATCCAGCTCGTAGGCGTGATTTGCATGTATTACAAAAACCAGGTGAAGCTTGGTCTGACGCACCCAGGTGAGCAGTTCTTCGTTTACTCGCTGTGGAATTACGACGGGAAGTCTCGTGTGAATTCGCAGGTTGGTAATCTGCGTCAGCGATTCGATCGCTTCTGCCAACTCCCCCAGTCGATTATCTGGCATGATCAAGGGGTCACCGCCACTTAAGATCACCTCGTGTATTGAAGGGTCTTGGTCGATGTAAGCTTTGACAGAGGCCCAGTCTTTTTTTGAAAGCTGGAACTCGCTATAGGGGAAATGGCGTCGAAAGCAGTATCGACAATTGACTGCACAGACGCCTGTGGTAACGATCAATAAGCGGCCTCTATATTTGTGAATGATCCCCGGTCCCTGCGTATGCTGTAGTTCCATCAGGGGATCTTTCGAGAATCCGATAGATGGATCGTTCTCCGCTTTCCTGGGGAGCACCTGAAGTAATAGAGGGTCCATCGGGTCGCCTTTTGCGATCCTGTTTAGATAAGGCAGAGGGACGAGAAGCGGGAAGTCTGTTTGAACTTCGTCCAGGTGGATGCCCAATGCCTCTGCGAGGTCGTTGGCATTCTTTATGCTGTGCTGCAGGTGCCATTGCCATGAATGGTCATGCAAAGCTGAGTCTGTTCGAGGTATCATTGCGCAGACGATCACTAGTGAGAGACGGATGGCGACGTATTCTACCAACGAATTTAAGTCTGGTCTTAAGGTTATTCTTGAGGGTGACCCCTGCAATATTGTTGAGAATGAGTTTGTAAAACCGGGCAAGGGGCAGGCATTTAACCGAGTGAAACTCAAGAATCTTAAGACCGGACGTGTCTGGGAACGTACGTTTAAATCAGGTGAATCGATTGAGGCTGCGGACGTTATGGAATTTGACATGGAGTACCTGTACACAGATGGTGAGTACTGGCATTTCATGAAGACTGATGGAAGCTATGATCAACTCGGGGCCGATAAGTCTTCGGTAGAGGAGTGTATCCCTTGGCTCAAGGAGACCGATAGGTACGTGGTCACTTTGTGGAATGAGAGCCCTATTGCTGTGAGTCCACCTAATTTTGTGGAGTTGGAAGTATCAGAGACAGATCCCGGTTTAAAGGGAGATACGGCTCAGGGAGGATCAAAACCGGCGACGTTAAGTACCGGTGCGGTAGTCAAGGTTCCCCTTTTTATTAATGTTGGGGAAGTAATCAGAGTTGACACCCGAACTGGTGAGTATCAGAACAGAGTCAAAAACTAGAGCACGTGACCAATAATTGGGCTTCTGAGGTCAATTACCAAACCCTCGTTCTGAGGAACAACCTTCTGCAAGACCTCCGTGCATTTTTTGCACAACGTAGTGTGCTGGAAGTTAACACACCCACCCTGGGCATTGCTGGTGTCAGTGATGTTCACCTTGCCAGTTTGACGGTTCCCCTCGGAGCTCACCTGGGTTACCTGCAAACGTCTCCTGAGCACGCTATGAAGCGACTGCTTGCAAATGGAAGTGGACCTATATATCAGATGTGCCCTGCGTACCGCGCTGGTGAGTTTGGTGATAGGCACAACATTGAGTTCACCATGTTGGAATGGTATCAGCCTGGGTACTCCATGGATGATCTTATTGCCGAGGTTGGAGAGCTCTTGAAGAAGATCTGTGACCTTGAGCCTGAGGTCATCAGTTACCAGTCTGTCTTCGAGCTACACTGTGGTATTAGCCCGCACCTGGCGCCTGTAGAAGATCTGGTACTACTGGCTAAGGAAAGAGAAATCGACGCCACGCATCTTAAAGACGTCGATGATAGCCAGGCAGATTATCTTGATCTTCTATTCTCGGCACTGGTACAACCGCATCTTGAAGCTGTTGTAGTTGTTGATTTTCCAGCGTGTCAGGCGGCTTTGGCAAATTATGGTGTGAATACCTCAGGAGAGACCGTTGCGCGTCGATTCGAACTTTTCCTTGATGGAGTCGAAATTGCCAATGGATATGACGAGCTGCGTGATGGTGACGAGATACGCAAGCGTTTTGAGAATAATAATGCTATTCGCGAGCGTCGAAACCTGCCGGTAGTGCCTTTGGACGAACAAGCGTTTATCGCAATGTCGAGTATGGATCCTTGTGCGGGTGTCGCGCTAGGGGTGGATCGACTCTTGATGCACCTTTGTGGGGTGCGGGAAATATCAAAGGTTATAAATTTTGCTCGAGATCACTGGCCCGGGATTAAGTAACAAGTCCCTGTCCGAATTGGACGGTTTCACCGGGAGAGACCTTCCAGCTAACCTGGTTCTTAAGTAACAAAATCACCGTTGACCCCAGTTGAAAGTGTCCGACTTCACTTCCCTGCGCAAACTGTGGGTCTTCAAAATTGTTCTGTTCATGGAAGCGGCCGGGCGGGTAGGGAGATTTGCGCCAGACAGGTTTGATTCCTGCCACAATCATTGCTCCTACCATGATTAGGGCGATCTTTGAGTGCTGGGTTTCTAGTTCACATACTAAACGCTCGTTCTTGGTAAATAATCCGGGTATCTGTTTTGCGGTTAGCTGGTTGACTGAAAACAAGCGACCCGGGATATAGCGACTTCGGTTGATTTCACATTTAGCCGGTGTGTGAACGCGATGGTAATCTTTTGGTGCGAGATAAATTGTGATGAAACTCCCGTTCTCATAGTCTTCGACGTGATCCCTCGCCAAAAGATGTTCGAGCGAGTAGGAGATTCCTTTGGCTTGAAGTAACTGGTTCTTAACGATATCTCCCAGCTCTGAAACAGTACCGTCGCATGGACATATAATATCGTGGCCCGTCACTTGCCGTGCACCTGGCCTTAGCGCTCTGGTAAAGAAGTGGTTAAACGAGCGGTAGGTATCCGTGTCGGCGGATTCCGCTTCCTGCATATTCACACCGTATGTTTTTATAAATGCGTTGATCGCGAGATTTTTTATCCAGCGAATCTCGAGCGCGGCCAGCGTTCCGATGATCCTTGATAATAAATGTTGCGGTAGCAGGTGCTGGAGAATGACAAACGGATGCATTAGGTCTCTATCGGGAGGTCCGGGTCGTTGCCCCACTCTGACCAGGAACCATCGTAGGCACTGACCTTATAACCAAGAGATTTCCCAACCAGGTAGGTCAACCCTGATCTATGATGGGTCTGACAATGTGTGATGATCTCTTTATCCCGCGTAATTCCTAATGATTCGAGGTGATCGGCGATGTCGTCGCGAATCCGTAGGGCTCGTTCTCGGTCCATAACTTCAAGCCAGTCAAGATTAATGGCTCCCGGGATGTGACCACCTCGAAGCGCGTTTACCTTGACCCCTCGATACTCTTGATTAGACCGCGCGTCCCAAACGATTTTGTCTGGTTGGTCGATTGTTTGGAGTACATCGTCAATTGATGCGATGAGACTGTGATCTATACTTAACGTTGGACGCTCCACAGGCGTGATCTCAGGTACGGAGGTTGTTATTTCAAGTCCTTCCTTAGTCCACGCGATAAGTCCACCGTTCAGGTACGAGCTGCATCTGTGACCTATCACATCCAGAGTCCAGATGAATCTACCGGCCCAGCCACCGCCTTCGTCATCGTATGCCACGATGTGCGTCTCGGGCGTGTACCCGATTCTCGCCAACAACGCTTCAAGTCTGCCGATATCAGGGAGTTTCCCTATGGCTGGCTGAATGCCCGATACAAGCTCTGCCGGTTCTACGTGTACTGCTTCTGGCAGGTGCATCCTGGCGTAGACCTCATTTCTGCAAAGGTCGACAATGAGAATATTATTATCCTCAAGGTGTTGTAGAAGCTCGTCTGGTTCTAGTATGAGTGGTAGCGGCATATCTGTGGCATTAAACCCGTATATGAATGTGGCGGCAACTGTCGCGCAGAACCTAAGACCTGTTAACATAATGAGTTCGAATCAATAGCATTGGATGGCTTGCCGTAGAACACATGGTTAGCTACTCGGAAAATCTTATCTGGATGGACCTGGAAATGACGGGTCTTGATCCGGAAGTCGAACGGATCCTTGAGATTGCCACGATCGCAACCGATTCGTCGCTAAACATTCTTGAGGAAGGCCCTGTGTTGGTCATCCGTCAGAGCGAAACATTGCTTGCGGGCATGGACGACTGGAACCAGGAACACCACACCAAATCGGGTTTGGTTGATCGAGTCTTGGCCGATGGGATTACGGAAGCAGAAGCCGAAGCTCAAACTATTGAGTTTATTAGTAAGCATGTTGAGAAGGGCGAGTCACCGCTTTGTGGTAACAGCATTGGCCAGGATCGTAGATTCCTTGTGCGTTATATGCCGGAACTCGAAAATTTCCTCCATTACCGTAACCTGGATGTTAGTACTGTCAAGGAGTTGGCTTTGCGCTGGCAACCTGATGCAGCACGTGCGGTCAAAAAAGAAGGTGTTCATAGGGCCCTCGATGACATCAAAGAGTCCATCGACGAACTCCGTCAATACAAAGAGAACTTCTTCCAGACTACCCGTTAGGCGAGCGGACTTCCTTTTTTGCCAGCTGTTGCTGGATTGCCCAATCCACGTGTTCTCTTACCATGTCAGAGGTATGTTGTTTGCCCGAGAGCGCAGCAAGGATTTCTGGACTGTAATCCGCATTTCCCAGCGCGATGCTGATGTTTCGTATCCAACCGTCATAGCCGGTGCGACGGATAGCTGAACCCTGTGTATTTTTGCTGAACTCCTCCTCGGTCCACCCAAATAGTGACAGTAGTGATGCAGAATCGAAGTCGTTACGTGGTTTAAAGTCAGGTTCTGCTGTGGGTTGCGCGTACCGATTCCAGGGGCAGATGGCCTGGCAATCATCGCAACCAAAGATTCGATTTCCCATGCGTTCTCTAATGGGAATTGGGATGACCCCTCTGTTCTCAATGGTGTGGTAGGAAATACACCGCCGTGAGTCCAATTCGTACGGCGCGACAATTGCCCTGGTAGGGCAGACATCCATACATGCGCTGCAACTTCCACAGCGATTGCTAACGTCGGGCTTATCGATTGGTAGTGGAATATTGGTGTAGATCTCTCCTAAGAAGAACCAGGATCCCGCAGATTCGTTTAGCAGGAGCGTGTTCTTACCTATCCAACCAAGCCCGGCTTTTTCGGCGGCACCTTTTTCAAGCACTGGCGCACTGTCCGTAAACACGCGTGCAGAAAATTCAAAAGAATCCGTATCGTTGAGATGATCGTTGATTCGGTCCGTAAGTGCTCGCAGTCGAGCACGTAACACCTTGTGATAGTCTCGACCGAGTGCATAACGCGCAATGTAGGCTTTTGACGGAGAACTTAGCGTTTTTTCAACGTTCGCATCATCAGGCAGGTAATCCATGCGTGCGCTGATGATCCGAATCGTTCCTGGTATCAGCATATCTGGCCTGCTGCGCTTTTCGCCGTGTTTGGACATGTATTGCATGTCGGCGGCGAAGCCCTTCTCAAGCCAATTTTTTAGGTGGGTCTCGTGCTTTCCCAGATCAGTATCGGTTATACCAGTCTGTTGGAAACCGAGCTCTTTACCCCAGGATTTTATCGCGTGCGCCAGTTCTAAGTAGTTTTCCAATTACGCGCCAACAATACAAAGGTTTACAATAGTATAACGCTGGAGCTCGAGATCGCTTGAAAACATACCTCTACACCGCAGACCAGGTAAGGCAGATTGACCAGGTTGTCATCAACGAACGCGGGATACCTGGCCTCGTCCTGATGCGAAGGGCTGCTGAGGCGACGGTAGAAATCGCTTTAGCGCATTGGCCCTCCGTCTACAATGTTACCGTGTACTGTGGCAGTGGTAATAATGCGGGTGATGGCTATATCGTTGCAGGATTGCTCGCTAATCGCGGCATATCCGTTAAGGTCGTCGCGGTGGGCGATACTGAGAAACTTGGTTCTGACGCTGGTGCAGCTTTGGCATTTTGCAGGGAGAGTGATGTCCAGATCGCGCACGATCACACCATTGGCGATGAAGAGCTTATTGTAGATGCGCTGCTTGGAACGGGACTCAAAGGGCCGGTCAGAGAATCCTATAAAAAGGCGATAGAGAATATTAACGAGAGCGGCAAGCCAGTGCTTTCTGTCGATATTCCGTCAGGGTTGTCTGCTGATACGGGCGAGGTCCTGGGTTCGGCCGTTCGTGCAAGTGAAACTGTAACGTTCATAGCCAGGAAACAAGGCTTGTATACAGGTAAGGGACCGGTTCTCGCTGGCAAGATTGAGTATGCGGACCTTGATGTTCCCCTCGATGTGATTCACCGGACAGATACCCAGTTGTTGGATATTGAGCGGTGCGTTAGTCAGATTCCCACTCGAGATCAAGATGCTCATAAAAACACGTTTGGTCACGTACTGGTGATAGGCGGTGACCTGGGTATGGGAGGGGCTGTCATTATGGCGGCCGAAGCAGCGCTCCGAACGGGGGCTGGCCTCGTAAGTATCGCGACGCGTCAGGAGAACACAACTGCCGCACTATCACGACGTCCTGAAGTAATGGTTAAGGGCGTTTCCGAGAGTAAAGACCTCGCACCAATGCTTGCTCGAGCGAGTCACGTCGTCCTTGGTCCCGGCCTTGGCAGCAGCGACTGGTCCCGGTGGTTATTCAAAGAAGTGATGTCAGTCGATAAACAGGGAGTTATGGATGCTGACGCGTTGAACATCCTCGCGGAGCACCCTCAAACCTGTAAGGGCTGGGTATTGACTCCCCATCCAGGAGAAGCGGCACGCCTGCTTGGAAACGACAAAAGTGTGGATAGATTTTCCAACCTGGATGCGATTCAGAAAAAATTTGCTAGCGTGGTATTACTTAAGGGAGCGGGTACGCTAGTTACCGACGGGCGTAACAAGTCGCTATGTCCCTATGGAAATCCTGGAATGGCGACTGCAGGTATGGGAGATGTTTTGAGTGGTGTTATTGGTGGATTGCTCGCGCAGGGGATGAATCCCTTATCAGCAGCAGAAACCGGTGTAGTACTTCATGCACATGCGGCGGATCAGCTTGCCGCAAAACTTGGGCATCGAGGGTTGATTGCGACTGATATTATTCCTGCGGTTCGAGAACTGGTGGGGTAGTGGAGATGGAGTACCAAACTCGGTTGGAATCTGAAATCGATACTATTGCCTTTGGTATGACACTGGCTGAGTCGTTATTTGAAGGCGGTCGAATCTACATCAAGGGAGATCTTGGTGCGGGTAAAACGACGCTGTGTCGGGGGATTCTGCGCCGATTTGGGTTCGAGGGTGCTGTCAAGAGTCCGACGTTCACTCTTGTTGAGCCCTATGAGTTACCGGAGTTGTCAATCTACCACTTCGACATGTATAGATTATCGGATCCCAGCGAGCTCGAGTACATAGGGGTGGATGAGTATTTTCAGCCTGGGAACCTGTGTCTGGTTGAGTGGCCGGAGCGCGCACAGGATAGGTTGCCAACCGGAGACCTGGAGATTCAACTCAGTATCATTGGTCGGTCCAGGAACGTTTTACTGCGCTCGATAGCGAACGAATCCCTGTGCCAGGAAGTGGCGAAGCGTCATCGCTTGAAAAGCAGTGCCATAGGACACAAACTAACCGTCGGTGATGATCCGGACTAATCGCAATAGAACTCGATGGCGCATTCTGCGTCAGCTCTTTCCCTTACTCTTATTTTTTACCTTCCAAGGTAGCGTCGCGACTACCATTGACCAGGTGCGTATCCACCAATCACCCGAGAAGACGCGTGTGGTTTTCGATCTGGGTAACGCGGTGGAACATCGATTGTTTTCGCTGGATGCGCCAATGCGTCTCGTGGTCGACATTGACGACGCGTCTCTTGCGGCGGATCTAACGAAGATAGATTTGAAAAACTCGCCTATAGCAAACATCCGCAGCGCGGTGCGAAACGACAGCGATCTTCGCGTCGTTTTTGATCTGAGTGAATTAGTAAAGCCCAGAAGTTTCGTTTTAAAGCCAATCATGCAATACGGCGACAGACTGGTTGTGGATCTCTACGCGGACGGACAGAGAGAGGAGTCGTTTAGTAAAGAAGACCTGTTCAAACAGCAGATGCGCGACGTCATCGTAGCTATCGATGCCGGGCATGGCGGAGAAGATCCTGGGGCAATTGGTCATGGAAATATTTTGGAAAAAGAGGTTGTCTTCTCCATCTCCTCGATGATCTATGATCTGTTTGCCAGGGAACCCGGCTATCGCGGCTTGATGATTCGGGAAGGTGACTATTACGTTGAATTACGCCGAAGGACGCGCATAGCACACGATAGCTCAGCCGACATTCTTCTCTCCATTCATGCCGACGCATTTGATTCACCCAAGGTTTCTGGTGCTTCGGTATATGCCCTTTCTGACAAGGGTGCGACGAGTGAGGCTGCAAGAATTCTGGCGGAACAGGAAAACCGTGCAGATTTAATTGGCGGGGTAGGTGGCGTATCACTGCATGATAAGGACGACTTGTTAGTTGAGGTATTGCTGGATCTTGTGACTACTGCGAGTCTGTCAGCAAGTCTCGATATGGGGGATAAGATTATCGGAGAGATAGGCAGGGTCAACAAATTGCATAAACGCAGTGTTGAGCAGGCGGGTTTTGTGGTACTAAAGTCTCCGGAAATTCCTTCGTTGTTAATTGAAACTGGGTATATCTCCAATCCATCGGAAGCGAAAAAGCTGGCGAGTAAGCGGCATCAGAGAAAAATAGCAGAGGCCATTTTTAGGGGGGCTCGTACGTATATGCAGGGCAATCCACCCCCTGGTTCTTTGCTCGCGTGGCAAAGGGATGATGGCAGTGTAAAACTGACTACCTATGTCATTGTTCGCGGTGATACCTTATCGGAGATAGCCAGTCGTTACCGGGTAAGTTCGGACAATATAAAAAGGGTTAATGGATTGCGAAGTGACAGGATTAGAATTGGGCAGGTGCTGAAAATACCCGCGAGCTAGTTTCTGTCCGCAAAGTCCTGGATCTGCGCAAGGAGAAGCGACATTCCAAAGGAAATAGGCATGAAAATAATTACTTGCAAGGAAACTAGAGGCACGATGTTGGGTTTCCGGACAAGAACCAGCTAGGCAAAAAGAGATACGAGTCGAGACGAAGTCAGTGGTGAGAATAAAACAATTAACGGCAAAGCTAGCGAATCAAATTGCGGCAGGCGAGGTGGTCGAGCGTCCTTCTTCTGTCGTAAAGGAGTTGCTCGAGAATAGTCTTGATGCATCCAGTACGCAGATCGACGTTCAGGTTGAAGCCGGTGGTACGCGATTGATCAAAATACGTGACAATGGCCTGGGCATAAAAAAACAGGATCTGGTGCTTGCGCTATCACGCCACGCCACGAGTAAGATCGAGACGATTTCCGATCTTGAGGCGGTTAGTACGCTTGGTTTTCGTGGGGAAGCGTTGGCCAGTATCGCCTCAGTTTCCCATTTGATACTAACCAGTAATGATGGTGAAGGTAAAACGGGGTGGTCGATTGTCGAGGATGAGGAGATTGCACCAGCGGCACACCCTCGAGGTACAACCGTGGAAGTGCGTGATCTGTTCTTTAATACGCCGGCTCGCCGGAAATTTCTCCGTACCGAACGTACTGAATATCAACGAATTGATGAGATTGTTCGTAAGGTCAGCCTTAGTCATCCGGCAGTACACATAACGCTCCACCATGACGGGAAAATGACGCGACGGTATCGAGCGTCGAACTCAACGGAAGATGAGCAACGGCGACTTGCGAGTGCGTTTGGGACTTCCTTTGTAGAGAATGCCCTCTACTTCGAAGAAGAAAACCATGGCATGCATCTGTCGGGTTGGGTATCGCTACCTACCTACTCTCGTAGTCAAGCGGACCAGCAGTTCTTCTTTGTTAACTCGCGCATGATTAGAGACAAGCTGATCACCCATGCCGTGAAGCAAGCCTACTCGGACGTGCTGTTTCACGCTCGCCAACCGGTGTTTGCGCTGTTTTTGGATCTTGATCCGAAGACTCTGGACGTTAACGTACATCCTACCAAGCACGAGGTCCGGTTTCGCGATTCACGAAACGTTCACGATTTCATATTTCGCGCCATACATAAGGTGTTGGCAGATGTTAGGCCAGAGGATGTTGTAGAACTTGGTGCGGTTAGTCCGCTGACTTCAACTCCTATCCAATCTAATTTTTCGATGGAAGGATACCGGGGAGGCTCCCGCGTAGGAGAGCAGGTACAGCACTATGCGGAATTTTTGCGTAGCGTCCCCGAGCCGATTAGCACGAATGAGGATAGTGGTATTCCACCGCTTGGATATGCGGTGGCGCAACTACATGGGATTTACATCCTCGCTCAAAATGAAAGGGGACTGGTCATCGTAGATATGCACGCGGCACATGAACGTATCACCTACGAAAGACTCAAGGTCTCGGATGATGGTCTTAAGACGCAACCACTTCTGGTGCCGATGACGATTGCAGTTAGTGCGGCTGAGAGCGACGCGGTGGACAACTTTGCTGCGGAACTTGGCAATTTCGGTTTTGATCTAACACGGGCCTCTGAAGAGTCGCTGATTATCAGAGCTATACCGGCGTTATTATCGCGAGGAAACGCGGAGCAGTTGGTAAGAGATGTATTGGCAGATCTGGTCGAATTTGGTTCCACATCGAGAATTCAGGCTGAGCGTGACGAGATACTCTCTACCATGGCATGCCATGGATCAATTCGCGCTAACCGGAAACTCTCAGTCGCTGAAATGAACGCTTTGCTGCGCGATATGGAGGAAACGGAACGAAGTGGTCAGTGCAATCATGGCCGCCCAACTTTTTGTGAACTGACTGTTGGCGAGCTTGACGGTCTGTTTCTTCGCGGTCGGTGAGCGAAAAGCCGAAGGTCCTTGTTATTACAGGACCTACAGCGAGCGGGAAGTCCGGTCTGGCCGAGGGGCTGGCGTCAAGATTTCCAATTGACCTTATATGCGCCGATTCGGCCACGGTCTATCGGGGAATGGATATTGGAACCGCGAAGCCCACGTCTTCCATGCGTGAGCAGATTCCTCATCATCTGGTCGATATTCGAGATCCATCCCAGCCATACTCTGCTGCAGAGTTCAGGCGCGATGCAACGGAGGTAGTCGCGGATGTTCTCGCTCAGGGCCGAATTCCCTGTCTTGTAGGCGGAACTATGTTGTATCTCAAGGCCCTCAAAGAGGGAATTGCCGAGCTGCCTGCAGCAGACCCGGCAGTGAGGGAACAGATTTTGCAACAAGCCAACGCTCATGGTTGGCCGGAAGTTCATAAGCGTCTTGCTGAAGTTGATCCCGAGTCTGCAGCAAGAATTCACAGCAATGATCCTCAGCGGCTGCAACGAGCACTGGAAGTTTTTGAAATTACAGGGCGAACGTTAACCGAACACCATGAAGCCTCTGTTCCGGAGTGTCCGTTTGATCTTGTAGAATTCGCAGTGATTCCACAAAGGAGTCTGCTTCACCTCAGAATTGCCGAACGTTTCCACGGCATGCTCGAGAAGGGATTTTTGGATGAAGTGAGAGCACTTTTTGAACGTGATGACCTAAATAGAGAACTCCCTTCTATGAAAGCCGTTGGTTACCGTCAAATCTGGTCGTTTCTGGCAAATGAATTGTCTTACGAAGACATGGTAGAAGGTGCCATTGTGGCGACACGTCGCCTGGCAAAGCACCAGTACACGTGGTTGAATGCCTGGCAGGGTTTGCATGTGATGGAAAGGGCGGAATTGAGCGAAGTCTTGAAAATTCCGCAGGTCAACACCATATTGGTGGAAGGTAACCAACCGGCATAGCGGTGGGCAACAATAAAAAGGAGTGCATCATGTCAAAAGGGCAGTCATTACAAGACCCGTTCCTGAACGCGTTAAGGAAGGACCGCATCCCAGTATCAATTTACCTTGTAAGCGGCATAAAATTGCAGGGACAAATTGAATCGTTCGACCAGTTTGTCATTTTATTGCGTAACACGGTCAGTCAGATGATCTATAAGTCAGCAATATCGACCGTGGTGCCATCCCGTAATGTGACGATCGAGGATGAACCAGCATCTTGACCAACAGACATACAGCTACATGATGAATACCATTGTTCTTTGAAAGACCTGAAGCCGGTAGCCGGGCATTACTTGTTCACGTCGACCAACGAGATTCAGAGCTCGCAACCTCCGATGAATTGAAAGAACTGGTGGTGTCCGCGAGTCTGGATCCAGTAGGGTGCGTGACCAGTAATCGAAGATTTCCCCATCCTGCAACCTTTCTGGGGCAGGGTAAGGTCGATGAAATTGCAAAGTCCATTATTGAAATGCAGGCCGAGTTGGTTGTTATTGATGCAGAACTCTCTCCTACCCAAGAGCGTAATCTCGAGTTAGCTTTGAGCATCCGAGTGCTTGATCGCACGGGTCTTATTCTTGAGATATTCGCATTACGAGCTCGGACTCATGAAGGGAAATTACAGGTTGAACTTGCGCAACTTGCGCACGCTTCGACACGCCTGGTGCGTGGCTGGACGCACCTTGATCGACAGAGAGGTGGTTCAGGACGCGGCAGCGGAGCTTCTTCCGGGTTAGGCGGAGCCGGTGAAACTCAGCTGGAAGCTGATCAGAGGATGATACAGGCGAGAACCCGTCGTATTGCGGCGCGACTTGAAAAAGTAAGGCGGCAAAGGAAACAAAATCGTCGCTCCAGAAAACGATCAGATGTGAAGACAGTGTCGTTAGCTGGTTACACCAATGCAGGGAAGTCAACGTTATTCAATCGACTCTGCGAATCAGATGTGTGGGAAGCGGATCAGTTATTCGCCACGCTTGATCCTACGTTACGGCAGGTGTCCATTCCTGTCGTCGGGAAAGTGGTTATGTCGGATACCGTTGGTTTTATTCGTCAACTGCCCCATACGCTTGTAGATGCGTTTCGAGCGACGCTTGAAGAGGTAGCCTCCGCAGATCTAATACTGCACGTGGTAGATGTGGCGGCTGATTCTCGTGCCGAACGCATTATTCAGGTCGAAAATGTTCTGCGAGAGATCGGCGCCGCGAGCGTGCCGACACTGCTCGTTTATAACAAAGTAGATATTAATGGGGGGCAGAGGCGCATCGACCGGGATGCATCAGGTAAACCTGTGAAAGTATGGTTGTCTGCCCACTCTGGAGACGGATTGGATTTTCTACTGAGTGCAATGGGAGAATTGCTGGCCGATGATCTGATAGAGACACAAATTACACTAGCGCCTCATGAGGGAAACCTTCGAGCCAAACTCTTTGCGCTTGGTGCGGTCTTACATGAAGACACGGACCCCAATGGGTGCATACATATGGACCTTCGAATCGATCAGCGGGATCTGACTCGAATACAGAGGCAGGAGCTAATTAAGTAGCGGACAAGTCTGCAAAAGAACAAGCTAGTTTCTGTCCACAAAGGTCTGATTCTGCGCGAGTAGAAGCGACATTCCAGAGGAAATAGTTAAGAAAACGATTACTTGCAAAGAAACTAGAGGCACGAAGTTGAGTTTCCGTGAAAGAACTAGCTGGTTTTTACAGCGATATTAATGGGAAAATGGTAGTTTCCCCTAACAAAAGCATGTGGAGATAATTAAATGGCCTGGAATGAGCCTGGTGGCGGAAAAAATCGTGATCCTTGGGGTAACCGGGACGATCAGGGGCCGCCTGATCTTGATGAAGCGTTTCGCAAGCTGCAAAACAGCTTATCCGATATGTTTGGTGGTGGTTCTGGCGGCGGCTCGGGTGGTCCCGCGAAGCCGATTAGTTTCAAGTTGATAGGGCTCGGCTTTGGGCTCTTGCTGATCATTTACCTTGGTTCGGGTGTATATCAGATCGATGAGCAGGAGAAGGGCGTTGTCCTTCGGTTTGGTAAGCTCCTTCCGGGGGTTATTTTGCCAGGCCTACATTGGAACCCTCGGTTTATTGACGAAGTATTGGTCGAAAACGTTACGCGGGTTAGATCACGTCCCCATGATTCAGAGATGCTGACCGAGGACGAAAATATCGTTAAGGTCAAGATGACAGTACAGTACGTCATCAGCGACATCAAAGCATACAAACTCCAGGTGAACTCGCCTGACGAGAGTCTTTATCAGGCTACTGAAAGTGCACTGCGACATGTGGTCGGGAGCACCGAAATGCATCAGGTGCTGACGGAAGGTCGTGCACAATTGGCGATTGACGTTAAAGAGCGAATTCACACCTACATGGAGCGATACGGTACTGGCATCCAGGTAACCCAGGTCAACATTGAAGAAACGGCGCCGCCGGATGCAGTGCGAGCCGCGTTTGACGATGTTATTAAGGCGCGGGAGGACGAAGTTCGGCTGCGTAACGAGGCAGATGCATATGCGAATCAGGTGATACCGGAAGCTCGCGGTGAGGCCCAGCGATATCTGGAGGAGGCCGAGGGCTACAAGCAGTCCAAGATTGCGCAGGCGACTGGTGAAGCAGAGCGCTTCAACAAATTGTATGTAGAGTATGCGTTAGCACCAGAGGTTACGCGGGAGCGCATCTATCTGGATACTATTGAATCTGTGATGGAAAGCAGTACCAAAGTGATGATAGATGTAGAGGGCGGCAATAATTTGTTGTATCTGCCCCTGGACAAGATAATGCAACAGAATCAGGCACCATCTCAGGGCTTTACCCCTTCAAGTAGTTCTACAAATATGTCCAGTTCTACAAACCTGTCACCCAATAGTCGTCGAGACAGGAGATAATCATGTCTGCAAAAAAATTCGTCGTAGTCTTTTTACTGCTGGCCGTAGCCATTCTGGGTATGAACTCAATATTCGTTGTCAACGAAATGCAGCGAGCAGTGTTACTTGAGTTTGGTGCCGTAACACGCGCTGATATCAATCCCGGGTTACACGTTAAGTGGCCTTTTATTAACGATGTGAGGAAGTTTGATGGTCGAGTGCGGACATCTGATGCGCCTCCTGAACGATTCCTGACGTTGGAAAAGAAGGCGGTTATCGTGGACTCTTTTGCAAAATTCAGGGTAGAAAATGTCGCTACCTACTACACCGCAACATCGGGTGACGAAGGCTTGGCGGAGCAACTTCTTAAACAGCGAATCAACAATGGACTTAGAAACGAAATCTCGAAACGTACCTTATATGAAGTAGTTTCCGGCGAACGCGATCAGTTGATGCAGGTGTTGACCACTGAGCTAAACGAGGTAGCGCAGGAAGAACTGGGAGTTACTGTAATCGATGTAAGGGTTAAGCGTATCGACTTACCCCCTGAGGTGAGTCAGTCTGTCTATGATCGTATGAATACAGAGAGGGATATTGAGGCGAGAGAACATCGCGCCAAGGGACAGGAGCTTGCGGTCGGTATTCGTGCCGATGCCGAAAAGCAGCGAGAGATAACTCTTGCCGATGCCTATAGTGCCGCCGAGCAAATTCGAGGTGAAGGAGATGCCGAGGCAGCAGCAACCTATGCGGCAGCGTTCACTAAGGACAAAGAATTCTACAAGTTCTATCGCAGCATGGATGCCTATAAGAAGTCCTTTGCCAGTAAAAGCGATGTCCTGCTAATTGATACCGACAGTGATTTCTTTAAATATATGAACAATAGCGGGCAGAAGTAGACCGTATCAACGCGAGGATCTGAGGTGTTGTGGCACGACCTGGGCGTTGCGCTGTGTCTGGTTATGGTCATTGAAGGAATCATGCCGTTCCTTTTCCCCAAACATTGGAAGGAGTCGATGCTGAAGATCGCAGAGATCGACGACAAAGCAATGCGTGCCTTTAGCCTGGCTATGATGTTGATTGGTACGGGGCTGTTATATCTCATTAATTAAAGCCAGCCAGGTTAGATTTCTAAAAGGTTAATCATGGGCAAAAATGTAGTTGTTATCGGGACCCACTGGGGCGATGAGGGCAAGGGTAAAGTCGTCGATCTTCTGACTGAGCAGGCGGCAGCTGTGGTGCGTTTCCAGGGCGGTCATAATGCGGGTCACACGTTAGTCGTCAACGGTGAGAAGACCGTGTTGCACCTTATACCTTCAGGTATTCTGCATAACCATGTGTCCTGTCTCATTGGTAACGGTGTTGTATTGTCCGTTCCCGACCTGTTTGCTGAGATCAACGAGTTGGAAGCTGGTGGAGTGCCCGTCCGAGACAGGCTTATGGTCAGCCCCGGATGCCCACTGATCTTGCCACATCACGTTGCGCTGGATCTGATGCGAGAGAATGTTCGCGGTAATCAGAAGATTGGGACCACAGGTCGAGGCATCGGTCCGGCCTATGAGGATAAGGTCGCGCGACGAGGTCTGAGGGTTGGCGATCTCTATAAACCGGAATACTTTAAATCGACGCTTGAAGAGATCATGGATTACCATAACTTTGTTCTTGAAAAATATTTCAATAGTGACTCTGTCGATTTGCAGGAAACACTGGATGCTTCGCTTGGGTTTGCCGAGATGTTGCAGCCCATGGTGGGCGACGTGGTAGAAAAGCTAGCATCTCTACGAAGCAGTGGCGCTAACGTTTTATTCGAGGGGGCACAGGGGTCGCTGCTGGATATCGACCAGGGTACGTATCCATTTGTGACTTCGTCCAATACTACAGCGGGCGCAATTGGTAGTGGCTGTGGTGTGGGCCCCCGGGATTTGGACTACATTCTTGGCATTACTAAAGCCTATACCACGCGAGTTGGATCTGGCCCGTTTCCAACGGAGTTGTTTGACAGTGTCGGTAGCTATTTGGCGGACAACGGCAATGAATTTGGTTCCACTACCGGTAGACCACGTCGCTGTGGTTGGTTTGATGCTCAAGCCCTTAGACGGGTGATTCAGATCAACAGCATTTCGGGACTTTGTATCACAAAACTCGACGTTCTCGATGGTCTGGAAACTGTATCACTTTGCAATGATTACGAAGTTGGTGAAAACGGGGAAGATATACCGGTTTATGAAGATCTCCCTGGGTGGAGTGAGTCGACTGTTGGTGCCAAATCCTCTGAGGATCTACCGGTTCAGGCCAGATCTTATCTGGAACGAATTGAATCTAAGTGTGGAATACCCATACATTTTGTTTCCACGGGTCCTGACAGGGAAGACACGATCCAGCTCATGGATCCTTTCAGCTAAATTCCTGGTGGTGCGAACTTCAGAGAACAGAAGCGGACGCTATGGTTACGGATTCGGCACTCAGATCCAAATAACCGGGGCGAGATAAAATCACCTGTGAAGTCGGAAAGGTGCCCGATGCTGTGACTCCTACCTGCCCTGTTGTGTCGTTTGCGCCGCCAACAGAAAAGGCGTTCCCTTCCCCTGGAGCAATTTGACCGGTCGAGTTATAGACTGCGATCCAGTTAGAAGAGCTGGACGGAACGCTAACAGTCTGATTTAGCGTGCTTTGTACATGTCCTTTCACGAAAGTCGTATCGGTGAGGCGCCGCGCTTCTTCGTAGTGAGCCTGTACTTTGCTCATGTTGGCCGTTCTAATGTAGTCCTGATAGGCGGGCAGGGCGACGGCAGTGAGAATGCCGATAATTGCGACAACGATCATTAACTCGATCAGCATAAAACCAGCGGTCTTTGATGTGTTAACCATGAGGAAACCGTATTAACCGGTCAAATGATCGGCATCTATTGTTTAAGGTATCGTCATTTAAGCAAAAATGCTGAGGGAATTGCCGAAAGTTTTGTAAACGTTATGTTAATGGCTTTTTGATAGTGCTGGGACTTTATTGTCCTGTATTGTTGGTGCCGAGGAGAGGACTTGAACCTCCACGGGGTTTCCCCCACTAGCACCTGAAGCTAGCGTGTCTACCAATTTCACCACCTCGGCGTGGGACGCGGAAGATTACTAGTGCATCACAGCGCTGTCAATTATCAGACGGGTATGAATGAGATGATAGAAGATCCTGAGTACGAGCAAGAGGCAGCGCGGTACGCGCAACCCATAGCATCGCGCCGTCTTATTCTTGACGTTATGGCCGATATTGGAGAGCCCATTGCCTTTAAACGGCTAGCCAAGGAGCTTGGCCTGGGTGGACGCCCACAGCGCGACGCATTGACCAATAGACTTCGAGCGATGGTGCGCGAAGGGCAACTGGTGGTAGATCGCCGGAATGTGTATGCCATCGCGAGCAAGATGGAATTGGTTAGAGGTCGGATATCAGGACATGTCGACGGTTACGGGTTTCTGGTTACCGAGTCGGGACATGATGATGTCTTTCTCTCTCATCGACAGATGCGGGGTGTGTTTCATGGAGATATTGCCCAGGTTCGTGTCCGCGGTAGAGACCGGAGAGGGCGGCCGGAGGGAGAACTCGTTGATGTTCTTGAACGCAATACCACCGCGCTGGTTGGACGATTGTATTGCGAGAACGGAACCTGGCTACTGGAGAGCCTGAATTCACGCATCACTCAGGAGATTCTTCTTGAAACCAAGGGTGAAGAGCGGGAGGGATTGATCGTAATCGCTGACATTATTGATCAGCCCAGCATCCATGGTGTGGCAACTTGTTTTGTAAGAGAGGTGCTCGGTGAGCATCTGTCGACAGAAATGGAAATCAAGATGAGTCTGCTAAGTCACGATATTCCCAACGAGTTTACCGAGGAGGTACTCGCAGAGGCAGCTTCAATTCCACAGGAAATAGATGACACCGATGTTCGTTGCGACCTAAGGGAAATTCCCTTCGTGACCATCGATGGAGCAGATGCTCGTGACTTTGATGACGCTATTTATTGCGAGTGTCGAGATAAAGGAGGGTGGCGCCTGATCGTGGCGATAGCTGACGTTGCGCATTATGTCCGCAAAGGCTCTGCGCTTGACGACAGTGCCTTGGAAAGGGGCACCTCGGTATATTTTCCGGGATCTGTCATACCCATGTTGCCAACCGATTTGTCCAACGAACTATGTTCACTAAAGCCGGAGGTCGACAGACTGGTACTAGCATGTGATATGCAGATCTCAGCGGCAGGACGAATCAGTCGTTATCAGTTCTACGAAGCTGTGATTCGTTCAGCGGCACGTTTTACTTACGACGAAGTTGCTGCTGGCGTAACTAAAGGTCCTTGGACTGAGTCTCTGGATTCAGTTTCAGGACTGGTCACTGAGCTACTACGTGGACGTGAAGCGCGGGGAGCACTTGATTTTGATACCGTTGAACTGGACTTCGACCTTGACGATAACGGTAGCATTAGAAGCATTGGAACCAAGGCAAGAAACGAAGCCATGCGTTTGATAGAAGAGTGCATGCTTTGTGCAAACGTTTGTGCCGCAAGGTTTATGCATCAGCTCGAGTTGCCTGGCATGTATCGGGTTCACGAAAGACCTGACGAAGAAAAGCTATCAAACCTCAGGAGGTTTCTGGACAGTCTGGGGATAACGCTGACCGAGGACCTACCGTCTCCGGGAGAGCTACAAGCGGTGCTGGACCAGTTGCGTAACAAACCGAATGGTCAGGTATTACAACTCGCGGTTCTACGTTCGCTCTCGCAGGCGGTTTATCAGGTGCACAACGTTGGGCACTATGGACTCAACTTCACGATGTATACGCATTTTACATCTCCAATTCGTCGGTATCCCGATCTGATGACTCACCGGTTAATTAAGTCGGTAATCCATGGAGATATACGAACCAATCGCGTGCGCCGCTTTGGATCGCAAATGCAACCTGAGTATGACTACGACGACGATCTTCTCGAGTATATTGCGGAACAATGTTCTACGACAGAGAGGAGGGCAGAGACTGCAGTATATGAGGTGCTTGAATGGATGAAGTGCGAGTACCTATTAGGGAAGGTTGGTGAGATCGCACCTGGAGTGATCACCCATGTGACAAATTTCGGCTTTTTCGTTCAGTTGACAGAGCTCTATGTAGAAGGCTTGGTTCATGTTAGTAATCTGATTAACGACTACTATGAATTCGACCAGGATCAGCAATGTCTAATTGGTGAGCACGCTGGGATCAGTTTTGGCATCGGAGACAGTGTTTCTGTTCAGATTGCCCGAGTTGATGTCGATGAGCAGAAAGTTGACTTTGAGCTAGTGTCACATGATCCACTGAGACGACGTTCGAAGCGGAAATCGGGAAGAAAGAAACCGGGAGACCGAGGACGCAGGAGGCGTAGAAGGAGATGACAGACGAGTTTCTCTATGGAATCCATGCGGTTCGCAGTTTCTTTCGCGCCGGTGGCGGAAAGCCGCGACGGCTATTGCTGAAGTCTGGGAATCTTGGTCCACGATTACGGGAGATCGCGGACGAGGCTCGTTCCCTAGATTGTGAGATCGAATCTTGTGAGCGGGATCAGTTAGATGCGATCACTTCAAATCATCAGGGTGTTGTTCTTTATATCGACTCCAGTTCGCGATCTCAGGTTTTGCTTGAAGACCTAATGGATGAGACGGCAACGGGAAGGATATTTCTGGTTCTTGATGGTGTAACGGATCCACGAAATCTTGGCGCTTGTATAAGAAGTGCTGCGACCCTCGGGGCCTCTGCCGTGATCGCGCCGCGCAATAATAGTGCACCGCTCAATGCCTCGGCGATCAAGGCCTCAAGTGGTGGCGTTGATATCACACCCTATTATCAGGTGGCTAATATTGCTCGGGTGATTCAGGATCTGAAGAAGGCAGGTTACTGGGTCATAGGCACGGTTTTGGAAGACGGAAAGTCACTTGCCCAGGTCGACCTTACGGGTAACCTGGTGCTTGTGGTGGGCTCTGAAGGCAAAGGATTAAGGCGTATCACCAGGGAATCCTGTGACTTCCTTGCGACAATCCCTATGTTCGATGGGTCCCTGGGTTTTAATGTTTCTGTGGCAACGGGGATCTGTTTGTACGAAATACAGCGGCAGCGTGAACTTGCAACCTGATTACTGATTCTCTACAATCCGCCGCCTTCCTATATCGTATGTCTACAAACTGCGATTGACGGGTACAATTAATCTCCTTGCTTCACCACCAGAGTGGGAGGCATAACCGGAAGGAGTCAGCATGAGACACTACGAAATCGTGTTTCTGGTACATCCTGATCAGAGTGAGCAGGTGCCAGGAATGATTGAACGTTATTCCAATACCATTACCCAGGGCGGTGGCAAGATTCATCGCGTAGAAGACTGGGGCAGACGGCAGTTGTCGTTTCCTATCAGTAAGATTCACAAGGCCCACCACATTCTATTCAATATTGAATGTGGCAAAGAAGTGTTAGACGAAATCAACACAGCGTTTAGATTCAATGATGCTGTGTTGAGGAATCTGATTATGAGCCGTAAACAGGCAGACGCTGAAGAATCTCCGATAATGAAGATCGAGAATGAGAGTCGGGAAAAGAAAGGCCACGAAGAAGTGGTGCTCAAACCGACTGAGAATGCAGAAGGTTCCAAGGACGATGAGGTCGCACAAGAAGAGTCTACTGAAGAAGGTAGCGTAGACAACGAATCAGATACAGCGGTAGGAGAATAGACATGTCACGATTTTATCGCCGCCGTAAATACTGTCGATTCACGGCTGAAGGTATTGAAGAAATCGACTACAAGGATCTGGAGATGTTAAAGGCGTATATTTCCGAGACTGGAAAAATTGTGCCTTCTCGCATCACTGGGACTAAAGCCAGGTATCAACGTCAACTTGCCAAGGCGATTAAACGAGCAAGATTTCTGGCATTGTTGCCCTATACCGACGCCCACAAGTAAGTCGAGCCAATGCGTGCATTAGCGGAATTCGTCATGCGAGGACGGACCCACGCGATCGGCACCAGTATGACAAGCGCTATGGTGCCTTTGCTGTCCTGGTTGAGCACTGCGGTTGTCGGTCTGGTGATTTTGCGCAAAGGTGCCCTCGAGGGGTCACTTGTTCTGCTCTGGACGCTTCTTCCTCTGGGAGCGATTTTGTATTTTTCTCGTGAACCCGATCCGTCTTCTGTAACCGCGCTTATTGGGACTGCGATTATGGCCTACGTGTTACGGGTAACCGTTTCCTGGGAATTAACCTTAGCAATTGCGGTCGTCCTATCGGCGATTGGTAGCCTGGTATTCCAATACACGGCTGCTGACGTGCTTGTACTAATTGTCGAAGTGTTTATGGATTATTCGAAGCAATTCTCAGTTGAGATGACCTACGAGGCAGCGGAGAGGCAGATCGTTGGTTTGTATGCCATGGGGAAAGCATACGCTATGTTGGCACTATTAGTGCTGGCTCGCTGGTGGCAAAGCCAGTTATACAATCCCGGTGGATTCCAAAAAGAGTTTCATGAGATAAGGATCATGCCAGTTTTGAGCAGTGTTCTTGTTTCTTTGATGTTGGTCTGCTTTCTATTCAATGATCAGCTAGGTGCCTGGTTGCCACTTTTGACAGTACCTCTGGTAGTTTCCGGGATCGCGTTAGTTCATTGGATGGTGAGTTACCGGGAGATGTCCAGGAACTGGCTTACTTTCTTTTATTTATTTCTTTTATTCTTCCTTCAGCTGGCTTATCCGATGTTGGCGGCACTAGCGCTTGTGGATAGTTACCTGAATATTAGACAACGAGTCAAAACCAAAAAGGTGTAACCATGCAAGTAATACTCCTTGAGAAAATCGCCAATCTGGGCGACCTGGGTGAACAGGTTTCAGTTAAGGCAGGCTATGGCCGTAACTTTCTTATTCCCCAACACAAAGCTGTTCCTGCGACTGATGAAAATGTAGAGCAGTTCGAGTCAAGACGCGCTGATCTTGAACGCCTTGCAGATGAGAAGAAAGGCGAAGCGATGGATCGTGCTGAAAAGATCGCGGAAATTTCTCTTTCGATGTCAGTGAAGGCGGGAGACGAAGGTAAACTCTTTGGATCCATTACTGGTCGTGATATTGCAGAGGCTGTAACTGCCCGTGGTTTGGCTCTCGAGAAGAGCGAAGTACGTCTTCCAGAGGGTCCTATTCGGGAAGTTGGTGAGTTTGAGGTGGATGTACACCTTCATACCGAAGTTGATGCTGTTGTTAAGGTCACGGTTGTCGCAGAGGATTAAAAAAAAGTGTTCAATGATAGGCTGATGATTTAGTCTAGAAGACCCAGAAGATTCCGGTTTTTGTCTTGGCCACCGCACCAGACGACACGACAACAACACTACTAAAAGTGCCACCTCATTCCATTGAGGCGGAGCGCTCTGTATTGGGTGGGTTGCTACTCGATGCTACTGCGTGGGACGCCATCACCGGCATTGTTACTCCTGATGATTTCTATCGCGGCGATCATCGAACTATATTTCGCTGCATGGAATCCCTGTCTGAGCAGAACAAACCGATTGATGTTATTACTGTTTCCGATGCGCTTGATGAGGTCAACGAGCTTGAAGGTATGGGTGGCCTTTCATATATATCGGAACTGGCAGCGAATACTCCGACAGCCTCAAATATTCGTGCATATGCTGAAATTGTCCAGGAGCGAGCGATTGTCAGGAAGTTGATTTCTGCTGCCAATGAAATCGCAGAAAGCGGATTCAACACCCAGGGGCGTGACAGCGCAACGCTTATCAACGAGGCTGAATCTAAGGTATTCAAGATAGGCGATGAGCGCCCAAACGCAGGTGGACCGCAGTCAATCAATCCGCTGCTTAAGAAAGCGGTAAGTCGTATTGATGAGCTCTATGAGAGCAAGGGTGCGCTCACAGGCATCAGTACGGGCTTTAGGGATATTGATGATATTACGTCTGGTCTACATAGGTCTGACCTCATTGTGGTCGCGGGTCGACCTTCTATGGGAAAGACTTCATTTATGATGAACATGGCGGAGAAGGCCGTCATTTCAGAGGGAATGCCGGTTCTGGTGTTCAGTATGGAAATGCCCGCGGACTCTCTTATTTTTCGAATGCTGTCTTCACTGGGCAGTATCGATCAGTCAAAAATTCGCTCAGGGCAGTTAGGCGACGACGATTGGCCGAGGCTTACTTCTGCGGTGACCTTGCTTAATGACTGTCCACTCTTCGTTGACGATACAGCAGCGCTTACCGCAAATGAGATACGTGCTCGCGCACGTAGGGTAGCGAGGGAACACGGTCAGCTTGGGATGATACTGGTCGATTATCTGCAGCTGATGCAGGTACCGGGTACGGTGGAAAATCGAGCTGGAGAAATATCCGAAATTTCCCGTTCATTAAAGGCCATTGCCAAGGAGTTTGATTGTCCCATGGTAGCTGGTTCTCAGCTAAATCGTGGGCTGGAGCAACGACCGGACAAAAGACCAATCATGTCAGACTTAAGAGAGTCCGGAGCTATCGAGCAGGATGCGGATGTCATCATGGCCATATACAGGGATGAGGTCTACCATGAAGATGCCGAGCAAGGTATCGCGGAAATTATCATTCTCAAGCAGCGCAACGGACCCATCGGTAAAAAGAAACTTGCTTTTATTGGTCACCATACGAAGTTTGAAGATCTCGCGCAGGGTTACGACGATTTTTACTAATCTCGAATGAATTCAATCATCCATGCGGCAATAGATCTAAACGCAATCAACAGTAACCTTTCGATTGTTCGTGCTAAAGCCCCCACCAGTAAAGTAATGGCAGTGATAAAAGCCGATGCATACGGGCACGGTGCAGTTGCAGTGGCGAAACATATTTCTCCGGTGGATAGTTTTGGCGTTGCCCGCGTTGAAGAGGGCAAGGAATTACGAGACGCGGGAATAGACGCGCCCATCGTGATTTTGGAGGGATTCCTTAACGCCCAGGAACTTAATGCTTCTGAGCATCTAGGCCTCGATGTCGTTGTTCACTCGGAACATCAGTTAGCCCTGCTTAGTCAGGGTAGTTTTTCTGGTGGTATCTGGGTCAAGGTAACTACCGGTATGAACCGCCTTGGATTTTCCCTATCTAGTCTTGAAGAAGTGCTGGATAAGCTGGCAAGCCAGAAGATCATTGGTATCATGAGTCATCTTGCGAGTGCAGATTCCGACCCCGCAATGACCCGTCAGCAGGTATCGTCTTTCTACGAGACGGCCAACAAATTTAACCTGCCGTTATCCATTGCCAACTCCGCAGGTATTCTGGACTTTCCCGCATCGCATCTGGACTGGGTTCGTCCTGGTTTGATGCTGTACGGTGCCTCTCCCTTTAGTCAGTTGAACGCTGATTTACACGCTGCGATGACTTTTTCTGCGCCCATTATCGCAATTAATAAGCTAACTATAGGACAGTCCGTTGGTTATGGTGGAACCTGGGTAGCCCCCAGGAATTGTCGAGTGGCTGTATTGGCCGTGGGCTATGCCGATGGCTATCCACGAGAGATATTCAATGGCTCGGTAGCGCTTGGTGATGTCAGGCGGAACATCGTGGGCCGGGTTTCAATGGATATGATCTGTGTTGAATTAGATGATCATGATGATGTCAGCGTTGGTGATGAGGCAGTACTCTGGGGAATCGGGTTACCGATAGAGGAAGTAGCGACAATGGCTCGGACCATTCCCTATACGTTGATGTGCGGAGTTGGAAAGCGCGTTAGAAGGAATTACTTGTAGTGGCGAAACTCAAAACAGCCTTCGTATGTGGTGACTGTGGCGCCGACTATGCAAAGTGGCAGGGGCAATGCAATGAATGCGGCGCATGGAATACCCTAACTCAATTACGAGTTGCATCTGCTGAAAGCTATGCAGGTGAACAAAGTGAGATGCGTTCGCTCAGCGACGTTGCCACGGAAGAGCAGCCCAGGCTATCTTCCGGGCTTGTCGAGTTAGACCGGGTTCTGGGGGGTGGCTTTGTTGCCGGGTCTGCGATTCTGATTGGCGGCAACCCGGGTGCAGGTAAAAGTACGTTGCTTCTTCAGGTGCTGTGTCGGGTCGTCACCGATAGTCCTGTTCTTTATATAACCGGTGAAGAGAGCCTCGCTCAGGTCGCGTCTCGAGCGCAACGTTTGGGGCTGCCGACTGACAAGACCATTGTGATGGCGGAAATCAACGTTGAAAGAATATTGCTCAGTTGGAAGGAATGTACGCCGGCGCTTTGCGTTATCGATTCTATCCAGGCAATGCACTCGGATTCTGCGGAGTCTGCCCCCGGTAGCGTTACTCAAGTACGAGAATCGGCTGCCACTTTGATTCGCCAGGCAAAGCAGACCGGTACCATTCTCATTATGGTCGGTCACGTAACCAAGGAGGGAAGTCTTGCCGGGCCCCGAGTACTGGAACATATGATCGACACCTTCGTTATGTTCGATGACGAAACGGATAGCCGATTTCGTACGCTACGCAGCAGCAAAAATCGTTTCGGTGCGGTCAATGAGGTTGGCATTTTTGCGATGACCGGTGAAGGGATGCGGGAGGTGTCCAACCCATCAGCAATATTCCTATCCAGGGGAACAGAGATTTCTCCTGGTAGCGTGGTGATGGTTGTTTACGAGGGAAGCAGACCATTATTGGTAGAAGCGCAGGCGCTGGTAGACGAATCTGTCTTGGGTAATCCGCGAAGAGTATCTGTCGGTTTTGAGGTTAATCGTCTGTCAATGTTACTTGCGGTATTACATCGCCATGGCGGAATACAGGTCTCTGATCAGGATGTGTTTGTCAATGCGGTTGGCGGTATTCGGGTGGACGAAACCAGTAGCGATCTTGCGTTAGTGCTGGCAGTGGTATCGAGCTTTCGCAATATTGTACTTCCACAAAATCTGGTGGTATTTGGTGAGATTGGTCTTTCGGGCGAAATACGACCTGTACAGAACGGCCAGGAACGACTCAATGAGGCAGCAAAACATGGTTTCGCGCGGGCGATCGTCCCTAGCGCAAATTCACCTAAGCATAGTATTACCGGGATGGCGGTGGTCGGCGTGGCAACACTGAGCGAAGCGTTGGAGGCGATTACTCAAAACTGAATAGCTAGGCGAGTTTTCTGTAGCTGACTCTCGAGGGAGCGAGGTCACCAGTTTCTTTCTTTCGAGCTTCTTCGTACTCAGTGTAGGTTCCTTCGAAAAAGGTAGCGCTGCTATCTCCTTCGAAAGCAAGGATATGGGTCGCGATTCGATCCAGGAACCAGCGATCATGTGAAATCACCATGATACTTCCAGGGAACGACTCGATGGCGGTCTCTAACGCTCGCAGGGTTTCAACATCCAGATCATTAGTTGGCTCATCGAGCAGCAAAAAGTTCGCCCCTTTTTTGAGCAACTTTGCAAGGTGCACCCGGTTTCTCTCACCGCCGGAAAGATCACCAACATACTTTTGCTGATCGGCTCCCTTGAAGTTGAAGCGGCTAACGTAGCCTCGCGACTGAGTTTCGTATCTGCCCACCTGAATGATGTCGTCGCCATCTGAGATTTCTTCCCATACCGTCTTTTCATCGGCGAGCGCATCTCGGCTTTGATCCACATATCCGAGCTCAACGGTTTCCCCGAGTCGTAATTCCCCGCTATCGGGCGACTCGCTCCCACAGATCATGTTAAACAATGTGGACTTTCCTGCGCCGTTGCCACCGATGATTCCAACGATGGCTCCTTTTGGTACCGAGAAGGTGAGATTGTCGAGCAATAGTTTTTCACCAAATGCCTTGGTCACGTTCTGAGCCTCTAACACGATGTCACCGAGTCGTGGACCGGGAGGTATATAGAGTTCGAGGGTTTCGTTCCTGGTTTGAAAAGACTGGGAATTTAGTTCATCGAACCTGGCTAAGCGGGCTTTGTTCTTGGCCTGGCGTGCTTTGGGTTGGCTACGGACCCACTCCAGCTCTGATTTAATTGCCTTTTGTCGTGCTTGTTCACGATTTTTCTCAACCTCTAGTCTCGCTTCTTTGGCTTCCAGCCAGTGACTATAATTGCCTTCAAAGGGAAACCCATGTCCCCGATCCAGTTCCAGAATCCATCCTGCAACGTTGTCCAAAAAATACCGATCGTGGGTAATGGCGACGACTGTTCCTGTGAAATCCCTTAGGAATAGTTCAAGCCAGGCAACGCTCTCAGCATCCAGATGGTTGGTGGGCTCGTCCAGCAACAGCATGTCGGGTTCTGCGATTAGTAATCGACACAGCGCAACTCGACGCTTTTCTCCCCCCGACAAGGTGGCTACATCGCTGTCGAAAGCGGGTAGGCGCAGCGCGTCTGCGGCGACTTCGATTCTCCGATCCAGATCCCAGCCATTAACGGCATCAATCTTTAGTTGGAGATCGCCCTGCCGTTCCAGCAGCGCGTTCATTTCGTCGTCGCTCAACGGTTCAGCGAATCGATCGCTGACTTCGTTGTAAGCATCTTTCAGCGCCTTTACTTCACTGGCGCCATCTTCGACATTTCCTCGAACGTCTTTTTTCGGGTCGAGCTCCGGTTCCTGTGGTAGGTAACCGATTTTGAGATCGCTTTGAGGTCTTGCTTCCCCGACGAACTCGTTGTCAACGCCGGCCATGATTCTCAACAAACTGGACTTTCCGGCGCCATTGAGTCCCAGGACGCCAATTTTGGCCCCGGGAAAGAATGACAGCGATATATCCTGAAAAATTGTTCGATTAGGCGGGACGATCTTGCCTAGTGACGACATGGTGAAAACGTATTGAGCCATGATTGGTGTAATTTCAAAAGATGGCATTGTAGCAAATCCATTCTTTACTTCTCTGGCCTGATCGACCCGGTAGTGGATGTCAGTCCGCCCTCTTCGTGGAAATGCAGTAGAATTCACCACTTCCGGTAAAAAGAGACCAGTTCGTTTGCATTGTCCTTTCTGTAGCAATAGTGAAACAAAGGTTAACGACTCGAGGTTGGTTTCCGAAGGTGATCAGGTTCGGCGTCGTCGTGAATGTCTTAAATGCGGTGAGCGATTTACAACTTTCGAGAGCGCTGAGCTCGTGCTGCCTCGTGTCATTAAGAATAATGGAATTCGTCAGCCGTTCGATGAGGACAAGCTTAGAAACGGCTTGCAGAGAGCGCTTGAGAAACGCCCGGTGAGTGTTGAAGAGATTGAATCTATCCTTAATACGATAACTCATGAGCTAAGAGCGACTGGTGAGAGGGAAGTCAAGACGCGTGCGGTTGGAGAACTGGTTATGCAGGCGCTAAGAGATCTGGATGAGGTCGCGTACGTCCGGTTTGCATCGGTCTATCGTAGTTTTCAAGATGTGAATGAGTTTCGAGAAGAGATCGACAAGATGGGAAAGAAACGTGGCACACCCAAGAAGAAGTGATGCCTCCTATCTGGCCCACGCGCTGCGAATTGCTGAACGCGGCATGTTTACCACGCACCCTAATCCCAGAGTTGGTTGTGTCTTGGTTAGGCAAGACGTGATTGTGGGTGAGGGGTATCACGTTAAAGCGGGTGATGAGCACGCCGAAGCGAGCGCGCTTAAAGCCGCTGGAGACAAAGCCAGGGGAGCAACAGCCTACGTGACCCTGGAGCCATGTAGTTTCGAGGGACGAACACCATCGTGCGCGGCCGCACTGATTGCTGCTGGAGTCTCTCGCGTAGTGGCGGCAATGGATGACCCTGACCCGCGTAACGCGGGTAAAGGATTGCAGATCCTGAGAGACGCTGGAGTTGAGGTGACGACACCCTTGATGGAGGAATCTGCACGAGCGCTTAATCCAGGTCATGTAAAACGTCACGAGACGGGTATGCCATTTGTTCGCTTGAAGCTTGCGATGAGTTTGGATGGAAAGACAGCGCTTCGTAATGGAGAAAGTCAGTGGATAACAGGTAGTGAAGCGCGGCGAGATGTACAGAGATTACGCGCCTCGAGTTCTGCGATTGTGACCGGTGTGCAGACGGTTATCGATGACGATCCAACGTTAACGGTTCGTGCGGATGGTTTTGATAGTGAATTTGCTGATTTGGCTAGTGCGTTGGATAAAAGTGTCTATGTGCTTGATTCAAAGGGACGTATACCCAAGGGCGCGAAGCTGGCATCGAATCCCAATGCGATTCTGGTGAGTTGTTGTCCTGTTTCCAGTGCCATGAGGACCATGCAGGTTAGTTCGGGTGTAGACGGTCGAGTGGAACTTCTTGAGTTCCTGCGGTATTTAGGTCGTGAAGAGTGTAATGAAGTGTTGTTTGAATGCGGTGCAACACTTGCTGGCTCGTTGGTAGCACAGAAGCTTGTGGATGAGTTTGTTTTTTATTTAGCGCCCAGTTTAATGGGTAATGATGCGAGATCATTACTGAATCTGACGGAAATTGATAAGATGGAAGACCTTTTGCAGCTAAAAATTTCAGATCTACGAATGGTCGGCGAGGATATACGAGTGACAGCTATACAGTGTCAAGACAGTGAGTGAGTGAAATGACAAAGATAATTGAGGGAGATTTTTCCGCAAACACCGCCAGGTTTTCCATTGTGGTGGCCAGGTTTAATGAATTCGTAGTCGATGGTTTGCAGCAGGGTGCAGTTGATACTCTGAAGCGTCACGGCGTTGTGGAATCAAACATTTCTGTCATCAAGGTCCCGGGTGCATTCGAGCTGCCCTTGACCGTAAGACGAGTTGCGCGGGCGGGTGGTAGCGACGCGATTATTGCGCTTGGTGCGGTCATTCGCGGGGCCACGCCGCACTTTGACTATGTTGCTGGACAGTGTGCCGGTGGGATAGCGCGCGTTGCGCTGGATGAGGATTTGCCTGTGATATTTGGCGTCCTTACGACCGACACCATTGAACAGGCGATAGAGCGTTCTGGTTCCAAGGCGGGTAACAAAGGTTCGGATGCCGCGATGACTGCGCTTGAAATGGTCAGTCTGTTTCGATCCCTTGAATAACTCACGACGGCGAGCAAGACGGCTTGCCATGCAGGCGTTGTATCAGATTCAGATGACAGGTGACGCTGCGTCAACGGTACTAAAGCAGTTCTGTGAAAGTCAGGTTACTGAACGTGCTGATGTCGATTTTTTCAAAACATTGCTCACGGACATTGCTGCCCAAGAGTCTGAGCTTTTGAAGATAATTGAACCACTGCTGGATCGTCCGCTGCGGGAGATTGATCCCGTCGAAAAAGCAATTCTACTGGTCGGCAGTTACGAAATGATGCATCGGCTGGAGGTGCCGTTTCGAGTGGTCATCAATGAGGGGGTAGAACTCGCCAAAGAGTTTGGTGCGTCGGACAGTTACCGTTATATAAACTCTATCCTGGATGGACTGGCGAAACTCCGGGAGACCGGAAAGTAATGTGGACGAGTTCTCGATAATCGATAAATACTTCAGTGGCATTGGGTTTAGCCATGATGCGGTCACAATGGGACCCGGTGATGACTGTGCAGTGTTTGATCTTCCAAGCGGAAGCGAACTGTGTGTCTCGACAGACACGATGCTCGCAGGTGTACACTACCCTCACGAAGCGTCAGGGGATGTCGTTGCTGACAGGACGTTGACCGCTAACCTTAGTGATCTTGCGGCAATGGGAGCATCTCCTGTTAGTTTCCTGCTTGCTCTTACTATGCCGGATTCTGTTGATAGTTGGCTGTCGGACTTCACTGACAGATTATCGGAACGCTCCATGGTGCATAGAATAGCCTTGGCAGGTGGCAATCTCGCTAAGGGTCCTTTGTCAGTGACCATTACGGTTATGGGGGCGGTGCCTGCGGGAACGGCATTGATGCGACGTGGCAGCAAGGCTGGCGACCATCTCTTTGTTACTGGAGAGATTGGATCTGCCGCTGCAGGTCTGCGAATTGTGCAGGAGAATGCGTCTAACCATGAGACATTGCAATCGGCGTATCTACATCCCGAGCCGCGTGTCGCGTTCGCTGAGGGCCTTCGCGGAATCGCATCTGCGTGCATCGATATATCGGATGGATTTCTTGCGGATCTAAACCACCTGTGCGAGGCGAGTAGTGTCGGTGCCGAAATCGAAACCCGGAAAATTTTTCTGAGTGATCAGTTGCGCGCGTATGCTGGTGATCAAGCAATGGAGTTTTCATTTCACGGTGGTGATGATTACGAATTGTGTTTCTCAGCACCTGAAAGTTTCTCGGACGATATCGTAAGGTTGGGAGAGAAAACGGGAACCCGGGTTACACGTGTAGGAACCATCACAGCCGAGCCAGGCGTCTGGCTTATTGAGAACGAGACAAAAACTCCAGCGGAAACTCGAGGCTACACTCATTTCTAGTTTGCCAACTTTCAAGCAAACCTGCACAGATCCAATCTACTTTCTGGCCCTTGGGTTTGGTAGTGGCTTATCACCCAAGGCCCCTGGGACCTGTGGTTCTCTGGTCGCACTTATTATCTATGTTCCATTGAGTTTGTTACCCGTATTCGCCTATCTCGCCTACATTTTGTTGGCTTTCATGTTGGGTGTGTATATTTGTGGTGTGGCAGCGAACCGGCTTGATGTGAAGGATCCTGGTGCGATCGTCTGGGATGAATTCGTTGGCATGTGGATAGCGCTGATTATAGCCCCTGAGGGCTGGAGTTATCTCGTTTTGGCATTTTTGCTCTTTAGATTATTCGATATCTTCAAGCCATGGCCGGTAGATTACCTGGACAGAAATATTGAGGGGGGGCTTGGCGTAATGATGGATGACGTGGCGGCGGGTATATACGCACTAGCGGTACTACAAATTATAGCGCTGGGTATGAGAGAACTTGGGCTGGTACTACTATGAAGCTGCCTTTCGCCTGCGTGATTCTTAGCACCTCGTTGGGGTTATGTGCAGACGAGATTTCCCTTAGCGACATATCTGTCGTTGGACTGTTTACCGACGCGGCAATGCTGAATGTTGGAGAACAGCGTCAATTCCTAAAGGCAGGCCAGAGAAGCGATGAAGGTGTGCTATTGGTCGAAGCTAGCAGCGAGGAAGCAGTGATCGAGTTTCGTGGCGAATCCCTGACGCTAACGCTCAGCGATAGAATCAGTGCGAAATTCACGCCACCTCAGATAAAAGTGGTGACGGTGGCCCTCAATGACCGGGGTCAATATCTTACCATGGCTATAATCAACAACCGTCCCGTCAGGGTACTGGTTGATACCGGAGCGACGAGCATTGCGATGAACTCTGTAGTAGCCAAGTCGCTCGGAATCAGTACGGAAAATGGGCGAGAGCTTCAGGCCTCAACCGCATCGGGGTTGGTCTCATCGGTAGAAGTGGTCCTGGACGAAGTGAGTGTTGGAGATATCAAATTCAACAACGTTAAAGCCCTTGTGATAGAAGGTGAATATCCCAAAAATATCCTTCTGGGAATGACCTTTTTACGCCAGGTAGAGATATCTGAAGAAGCCGGTTTGATGGTGCTTAAGAGTCGCTTGTAGTGCAACCTTCCCTCGACTGTTAGAATCCGGTCATGATTAAGGAAATTTCATGTCAGTAACCTATGTCGCATCATGCAAGCTCCCTACTGCGTTAGGTGAGTTTACGGTGCATGGTTTTGAGGATCCCGACACAGGTCAAGAACATGTTGCTTTGGTGATGGGGGATGTTTCTAACCAGGGGAGTGTCCTGTTTCGTGTTCACTCCGAGTGTCTTACCGGCGATTCACTGTTTAGTATGCGTTGCGACTGCGGGTCGCAGTTGGAGGTCGCCATGGCCCGAATCGCAGAAGAGGGTGCTGGCGTAATACTGTACCTAAGGCAGGAAGGTAGGGGTATTGGTCTTATTAACAAGATTCGAGCGTATGAGTTGCAGGATGATGGCGCTGATATAGTAGAAGCAAACGAACGTCTTGGTTTTGACGCTGATTTGCGTGATTACACTATGTGCAAAAACATGTTTCTGCATCTGCGAGTTTCCAAGATTCGCCTAATGACTAACAATCCGGTGAAAGTAAAAGCATTACAGAAACTTGGTATTGAGATCGAGGAACGAATTCCGATTGAGACCGGGAAAAATGACCACAACGCAAGATACCTGGCCACGAAAGCTGGGAAACTTGGACACTTGTTTGGAAAAAAGAGTAAGCCTGGAAGTTAACGAGAACTAACTGGGTCAGGAAGTCCTGGCGGCAGTAATTGCCGACCGAGATAGTCGGTTTTCTATAGAAGTGAGGATCCCATCCTCATTCAGCCCGCACTGGGCAAGCATGCTCGCGGGTTTATCCTGGTGGACAAAATTATCTGGCACACCCAGATTTAGTATTTCGACTTTTATCTGCTGATCCTGAAGTAGTTCGTTAACCGCTGAACCGGCGCCCCCGGCCAAAACGTTCTCCTCGATCGTAACTATCAGATCGTGATCGGTTGCCATCTGAACAATCATTTCCTCGTCAAGGGGTTTAACGAATCTCATATCCACCAGACTGGTATTCAGTTTCTCAGCAGCGACCTGGGCGGGATGCAACGTAGACCCAAAGGCAAGGATTGCGATCGAGTGCCCCTCTCTTACCAGTCTTGCTTTACCGATCGGCAATGCTGTCATTGACTGATCTATCGGTTTTCCGAGTCCCGTACCGCGAGGATAGCGCACCGATGCGGGACCATCATGGATGAAGCCGGTGTAAAGCATCTGTCTGGTTTCATTTTCGTCTGAGGGAGCCATTACGACAAGATTTGGAATGCAACGCATGTACGACAGATCGAAAACTCCAGAATGAGTTGGACCATCTTCCAACAGTCCCGCCCGATCAATGGCGAACAAGACGTTAAGGTTTTGAATCGCGATGTCGTGGATGAGTTGATCGTAGGCTCGTTGCAAAAAGGTGGAGTAAATAGCGATAACTGGTTTAGCTCCCTCAACCGCCAAACCACCGGCCAGGGTGACTGCGTGTTGTTCTGCGATAGCGACGTCGTAATATCGTTCAGGAAACTGTTCTGAAAAGGCTACCAGGTCAGAACCTTCCCGCATCGCTGGTGTAATGCCGACCAACATTTCATCCCGCTTTGCCATATCGCAAAGCCACTGTCCGAAAATGTTTGAGTAGGTTGGCAAGTTGGATTTTTTTGACGGAGACTTTTCTATTTTCGACAGGCTATGAGTGCCCACGGGAGATGCCTCAGCGGGCGCGTAACCTTTTCCTTTCTGGGTAACGATATGCAAGAACTGAGGTCCTTTCAGGTCTTTAATGTTTTGCAAGGTATTGATTAGACCCTTTAGGTCGTGCCCATCAATCGGACCCATGTAATTGAGGCCGAGTTCGTCGAACAAGGTGCCTGGAACTACCATGCCTTTCATGTGCTCTTCAGTTTTTTTGGCCAATTCCCATGCATGTGGAATTCGACTAAGGATTTTTTTGCTTCCTTCACGCATTGACAGATACAGACGACTACTAAGGATGCGAGCAAAATATTTTGCCAGGCCACCGACATTGCGGGAAATCGACATCGCGTTGTCGTTCAGAATTACCAGAAGATCAGCTTCGGTATCGGCAACATGATTCAGTGCCTCAAAAGCGAGGCCCGCTGTCATTGCGCCGTCACCTATGACAGAAATTGCCCGATTTTTTCGATCCTGCATCCTTCCAGCGATAGCCATACCCAGCGCCGCACTGATCGAAGTGGATGAATGCCCGACGCCGAAGGTGTCATAAGGGCTTTCATCACGAACGGGAAATGGGGAAACGCCGTCGGGCTTGCGCAGCGTATGCATTTGCTCGCGACGTCCAGTGAGTATCTTGTGCGGGTAGGCCTGGTGTCCAACGTCCCACACAATAAGATCGTTAGGAGTATCAAAGACGTAATGTAGAGCAAGTGTCAGCTCGACGACACCCAGGCCTGCGCCGAAATGTCCACCCGTTTGTCCCACTGTGTAGATCAGAAAATGACGAAGTTCTTCTGCCAGCGTATCGAGCATCTTTTCATCTAGCGCGCGAATATCCTCAGGATACTGGATGCTGTCCAGAAGAGGAGTAGATGGTCTCTCGGTGGGTATGGTGTTGAACATGCCTAAAGTTCCCGTCAACGACGATGCAATTTTATCATCATTGGAGTTAGGACGCGCCTAATGGTTTCTGGTTGCAACGAAATCGGTTAACGACTGTAGATTAGTCCCCGGTGGTCCCAGTCTGGACGCAATTTCTTTTGCTAGTGATTGTTGCGCCTCTAGCCGGACTCGCGCCTCCTTTAGACCGAGTACGGTGACGTATGTCGCTTTCCCGCGCGCTTCATCTGAGCCAGCCGGTTTTCCGATATCGGCATCGCTTCCGGTTGCGTCCAGAATATCGTCACGAATCTGAAACGCGAGGCCAAGGGCGTTACCGTAATCTGAAATAAGCGCTAGTGTGGTTTCATTCGCGTCTGCGACCAACCCCCCGAACCTTACACTTGAGGTGATGAGTGCTCCTGTCTTGAGACGGTGCATGTATTCCAGTGCTTCCAGGTCAATATTGTTGTTTTCGTGAGAAAGATCTAGTACCTGACCCGCTACCATACCTTCTAATCCAGCCGCTCGTGCCATCTCAGAAACAAGGGCAACTTTGATCGTGGCTGATAGCTTATCGGCCTCGACGATGATCTGGAAAGCCAATGCCTGTAGCGCATCACCAGCGAGAATTGCCGTAGCCTCATCGAATTGTTTGTGGCAGCTGGGTTTGCCGCGGCGAAGGTCATCATCATCCATCGCTGGTAGATCGTCGTGGATCAGAGAATAGGCGTGAATCAGCTCTAGAGCGGCGGCGGGCTTGTCCGCAAGGGTGAGGTCGGCACCGAGCGCCTCTGCCGTAAGGTAGACCAGTATTGGGCGGATCCGTTTGCCGCCGTTAACCACACTATATCGCATGGCATCATTGAGCTTTTCTGGCGCACTTGATTGATTAAGACATTGAGCCAATTGCGTATTGCTGCGTTCTTGCAGTCGATCAATCACCTTCGAAAGGCTGTTCACCATTTTTTTCCATCAGTAGTGCCACTTTCTGTTCGGCGTCTTTGAGCGCTTGTTGGCACTCTCTGGTTAGTTTTATGCCTTCCTCGAATGTTTTAAGCGAAGCTTCCAAGGAAAGTTCACTGCTTTCCATCTGAGCGACAAGTTCTTCTAGCCGAGCGAGAGATTTTTCGAATGGATAGCTGGTTTTTTTAGCCATTGGTGTGAAAACATAGGATTTGAGAGCACCATAGCGATGGGAAGTTTTGACGTCAATGCATGTTTTGTGAACAGCGTTTGTGACAAGGCGGGTATTCCAGTTATGCTCCGCTAATCTGGCCATGTGATAAATGTTTAGGCGTAGAAGATGAGAATCGTATTTTTGATGATGATATTTGTATCGGTGTCCGCGAACGCTGATGGGCAGGCTGAGTACAAGTACAGAGAAGGCGTAATGCAGGCCATTCGTGGACAGATAGCGTCTATCGGCGCCATTGCGCGTGGTCAGGTTCACCAGGAGAATATGGCGATGCACGCGCGCGCCATGTCTGATCTTGCGCGGGTTCTCCCGGATGTATTTCCTGAAGGCAGCGATGTGGGAAAATCCGAGGCGCTGCCGGAGATATGGAGTGATCCAGAGGGCTTTCGTGTTGAAACTGATCTGTTTATAGAAGTCACCGGCGCGTTTCTCGAAGCGGCGGAAAATGATGGTGATGTTTCAGGGACGCTGCGCCGAGTACAGAGGTCCTGCAAAAGTTGTCATGACGGCTTCAGAGAGGATTAGTCGAGATTTCTATAGCTTGGCACGTTGAAAAGAACCAGTACCAGCACGATCAAACAAACGGCAGATACGCCGACGGCCCACTGAGGCCCGAAAACGTCTGCCGCGATACTGACTGGGTAAATGCTGATCGATAGAATAGCCATCTCGAGCATGTAGATGCTCATCACTCGACCACGATAATCGCCATCGACAAGTGTTTGCAGCAGCACATTGGTCAGTGACATTCTTGCGACTGATCCAAGTCCAACGATGGCTAATAGAACCAGTGACAACCAATAGTTGCTGGACAAAGAAAAAGCCAGCAACGCTAGGCCCATTATCAAGGTTCCGCCAAGCAGCACCCTAGCGCGACTTCTACTGGGTAGTGAAGCGATGATGAGAGAACCAATGAGAGAGCCAATACCCGAGACCGAGATTATCAGGCCTAACTTATCCGGCCCGGCGTTAAGGACGTCTTTTACAAACCCGGGCAATAGCATGTAGTACGTCATACCGAAGAAAGCCATAAGAAAGTTGAAGCCCAGCAGCATGAAAATAACTGGTGTGTTCAAAACATACCGGAATCCACCTGTAAGTTGCTCGATGACAGATTCCCCATGTGTGGCGGTTGGGCGGTCAGGTACGTCCACCTTGATTAAAAGGAACACAGAAAGTATGTATAGACTACCCATCAGGATGTACACCCACTTCGCCGGATCAATGTTTCCGTAGCCACCGCCAAGTGCCGAGACCATTCCACCAGCAAGGCCGGGCAGCAAAAGTCTTGAAGCGTTCATCCCTGTATTGGACAGGCCGATTGCATTGGTTAGCGTATCAAGCCCAACTACATCCTTTGTTAGTGCTTGTTTGGAGGGGAACATTCCATTAAATGTTATGCCTTGCAGAATCGAGGCAATTAGCAGGTGTTCGAATACAAGAGATCCAGTGGTAATGTAATAGGCGATGGCCATCGCGATAATGCCGTTGGCAATAGCGGATAACTGTATTACGTGTTTTTTCTGCCTGACTCTGTCAGCAACCACACCTCCCAGCGGCGCCGCAAACAATCCCACGATACCGCCTGCCGCGGTCATCCACCCAAGTTTTTGGTAAGAACCGGTTATTTCGAATACCAGCCAGCCGCGAACGAACATCTGCATATTCATTGAGGCGAAACCACAAAGAAGAGAGCCAAAGAACCAACGGTAGTTTGGGACGCCGAAAGCCGCGAAGGTCCTCAGCCAGTATTTCTGTCGTAGTCTTGGTGTGGAGTCGGGAGAGTCAAGGCGAACTTCTCCATCACTCATACCTCAAATATAGCAAATACCGGCCTATAAAGCTTGAGTAGTCACTATCAGCTAAATTGATGCGCTGATAGTTTTCACTGTGACGTTTCTCAAATCATCACTTTGATTCATCCGCCACCCCGAATTTAGGGCGCTGGATCTCTGCAGTGATTTGAGGGATACAATTTTGCTGCGCGATTGATCAGCCAGATTTACCGTGAACTTTACGCGAACGTCGGACACGTCGATCCCGGATTGGTTGATTAGGGTCGCACCTAAATACCCATTGACGATTCTGGGATGGACAGAGATATATGCACCAGGATTGTCGGGGAGGTCCAGCTTGATGAATGACACCTTCGCGGTCTGGCCAATGTTGCCACCAGCTTGCATGGCGGTTCTGTAATATCCTTTTGCCTCACCGGGCCTACCATTTTTTAGGGCTAGATTTCCAAGTGCCGTGGTAGCAGTGGCAGTCGGTAACAGCTCATTGCTCTTCTTCAAATCAGTCTCGGCTGCGGACAATTCACCGGTCTGGGCGCTATTGAGACCCCGTCCCAGATAATACTGGTAGTACCCGTTGTCTAGTTCTAGCGCTCTTTTGTAGGCGTCGTATGCATCTTCGAATTTTTCAAGTTGTCTATAGATATCTCCCATCGCGCCATAGAAACGAGCTTCTCGAGGTTCTATCTCCTGGGCGCGAGTCAGGGCTTTCAGCGCGGATTCGGGTTTGTCTTCGCTGAGAAGAAACTGTGAGCGGTCAAACGCTCGATACGCTTCGGAAACTGATAATAGATAGGCAAGATGTTGTTCGTATCGTTCCTTACCTATTTCGAGATCGGGTCGCGATTCCAGGTTTGCGACGTGGTTTCGATTGGCTTCTAATCGGGTCAGGGACGGTGGATGGCTGGAAAAAAGCCCTGCGAGCCACCCGGGGTCTTTTGTTTCAGACATCCTGGCGAAGGTCTCCTGCAGAGTCACCGCTGCACCAGGATCGTAGCCCGCACGAACCATATATTCGATACCGAATTTGTCAGACTCAAGTTCTTTATCCCGACCGTAACGCATATGAATAAGCTGTGAGCTTAACTGGGCGGCTCCTACTATGTAGTCGGCGTACTCGGAATCGTCGGCAGCGATTGATGTGGCCAATATGGCACCCTGCAGTAAGGTACCTCGTTGCATAGCCTGTGCGCCGTGTCGGGCTGCGCTATGGACAATTTCATGCCCTAAGACAGCGGCGAGCTCAGCTTCGTTGTTAAGCGCGAGTAGCAGCCCTCGATTGACAGCAATTTTTCCTCCCGGTAGCGCCCATGCATTGGGTGTCGATTCATTGAGCACAACGAACTCATAGGGCAATGATCTATCGCTGACGGCGGCAAGTCTGGCGCCAACCTCACTAACGTAGCGAGATAGAGATGGGTCCGCGAGGTAAAGCCCGCCCTGGGACTGCTGCGAAGGCCTATATTGCTGTTGTCCAATAGCGATCTCAGTGCTTTCGCCAACGAATGCGAGCTCGCTTCTTCCAGTTACCGGGTTGGTTGCACAACCAGCCATACTCCCAAACAGCAGAATACACGTCAGTAATTTGTCTATTCGTAATGTTGTAACCATAATGTGCGTTCCTATCAGGAAGACTAATTTTGGCGCTTTCCTTTCAACAGATTCGACAGTCTATACAGGGGCATGTTCCCGATCGACTTGAACCTGGTCGCGAGACCCGACAAGCTGCTGTTGCGACAATTTTGCGACCCAGGCCCAACCATACAGAGGCTTTGTTTATTCTGCGAGCAGTTCAGGAAGGAGATCCCTGGTCTGGTCACATGGCATTTCCTGGCGGACACAAGGACGCAGTTGATCGGTCTCTTAGGCATACTGCAGAACGGGAGACCTTTGAGGAGATTGGGCTTGATCTGTCACAGCATGCGTCCTACCTGGGAGAGTTGAATACCATCAGGGCAAATCCCAGGAGAACCATCGATATGGCGGTTACGCCATTTGTTTATGAACTCCATAGCGATGAATTTACCCTGGACCCCAACTATGAGGTCGCAGATGTATTGTGGGGATCGCTGGATGACATGATTAGTGGGTCATCTCTCACTAGTGCAGAGTTTGAGGTGCGAGGACGAACTGAGGCATTTCCCGGGTATGGCGTTGATGGTCAAGTTGTGTGGGGCCTCACCTTTAGAATGCTGGAACAGTTTTTCTCATTACTGGATCCCCGCAGGGATCCGCCAACCTAACTGGTTTCTATCCACATAGTCCTATGTTGAGTTTCCGGACAAGAACTAGCTAAAAGCGAAGCCAAAGCCATCAATCCCGGTCGTGACGTAACCTGCATGGGTTGGACCAAAGTGCGCGGGTAGCATCAATGTGTGGTGGTCTGCACAAGCTTCCAAAATACTGTGACGAGTAGCGATGGCCTGGTCGTGTAATTCGCAATATGCACTGTTCCAATCTGGCTGATAAACCTGAATCGGATGATGGCAAATATCACCAGTGAATATCGCCTGTTCCTTCTTGCTGGATAGCTGAAGTGTTGTACTACCGGGCGTATGTCCCGGCGCGGGTTGTAAGTGCACGAGGTCCGCGATCAGTTCGTGCTCACCCTCTATCATTTCTGCCAGGTCAACAATGGGTAGAACGCTATCGTCAAAGGTCTTGTTGTTCACCTCGTTGAAAGTATCTGATCGCTCTCTTGCTTGTTGCCAAAACTCGAACTCTGTCTTTGCGAATACATACTTCGCGTTGGGGAAGGTTGGTACCCAATTACCATCGACGAGACGGGTGTTCCATCCGACATGATCTATATGCAGGTGGGTACACATCACAAAATCGATTTCATCTGGTGAAGCGCCGGCATTGGCAAGATTCTGTAGCCAGGGTGTATGCATACGGTGCCAGTTTCGATAGGGCATACGGTCCTTGTCGTTACCGATGCAGGTGTCTACAAGAATCTTATGATGCCCCGTTTCGATGAGCCATGAGTGCATACTTGCGATCAGGTTGCCTGAGGAAGGGTCAATCTGGTTAGGGTAAAGCCATTTGCGATGCCGCTCGAACACCTCGGGATCGAAATCGGGAAAGAAGCGCGCCGGGTCAAACAGTGGCCCTATGAGTTCCTCGATTCTGGTGATGGTAGCGTCGCCTATCTGCCATTGCTGCAAGCGGTTGTCTCCCTTGTCTGTAGGCGTTCTTCAGTATAGGCCAGAAAGGCTTGTGTTTTCAGTCGATAGTTGCGCCCATAATAGCTCCGGCCCCGTTCTCCGACGACCAATGCAGAGATCAAGAATCTATCTTCTTCTAACAGTAAACACTGTGTTGCTGTAGGGGTTGGTGTTATTTCTGCTGCGCGACGGTGATATCTACCAATGGATCGTTATTGGTATCACTATGGCGTTGATGATCATCGCGGCAAACTTGATTATCCATACGGCGTTAAATGCGCTGACCCGTGAAGTCGATGAAGCCACCACCAAGCTTGCCTCCGCCGAAGACGAGTTGGCGAAGGTTAAGGAAACGCTTTCCTCGGTCACTACGCTCGACGAGCTCACCGGCTGCTATAACGAAAAACACTTTCTTGAGGTGCTAATACAGCACAGTGGCATGAGCGCTCGGGGCACTTACGTTTTTACGCTCACGATTTTGCAGGTTGATCAGTTTTCCGACGTGGTCGATAAACATGGTCTCGCGAGCGGCAATGAAGTTCTTCAGCTTTACACTCGAATTGTAAAAGCGGCATTACGCGAGGTTGACATCATTGCAAGATTGGGCGCCGATAAATTTGGCCTGATTTTGTCGGGTGCTTCGGAGGATGATTCGGTGATGGTAATTAATCGAATCAGTCAGTTGATCAGTCAGATAAAGGTCCCTGACGATGAAGATATCAAAATCACCAATTCAGGGGGCATCACCAGTTACCATGGTACTGAATCACCTGAGACGATGATTGAGCACGCGAGTACAGCGCTTAATTTTGCAATTGAACAGGTAAGAGATTGTGTGGCCGGTTACAACTACGTTGCTCCAGATGAAGAAGCGGAGACAGAAGTGCCGGAAGAACCCGCTAAATAGTTGAGCCTGAATTACCTTCGTTGTTCGATTGGGTAGAGATGGTTATTTACCAGATCCCTAATCAGGTTCACATGACACGTCGTGGCGTTTAGGGCCTTCACATACCTGAAAGCCTTTCCTCCCGCTTCCAGGAAAATGTCTCGATTCAGCAACTTTATTTCTTCCAGGGTTTCCAGGCATTCCGTTGCGAACCCGGGGCAAACTACCAGTACTCGATTGATTCCCTCTCCCGGTAGCCCGGCAAGCGTTTGATCGGTATAGGGTTTGAGCCAGGGAGCTGGTCCGAATCTCGACTGGTATGAGAGTCGCCATTGATGGTCTGCGAGTCCAAGATTGTGTGCTACAAGCTCAGCGGTCCTATGACATTGCACTGCGTAGGGGTCCCCTAGCGAAGCCTGTGATTCCGGAATACCGTGGAAAGAGAAAAGCAGCAGCGTATCGTCATCCTGAAACCAGCGATAGCGTTCGATGGATTTGGTTAATGCGTGAATGTAATTATCCCTATCGTGGTAGCCTGAAATGAATCGGGATGGAGGGACTGTAACTTTATTCTTGAATGCGCGAGCAATGCTATTGAAACAGGCGCCAACCGTTGCGCTGGAGTACTGAGGGAACAAAGGAAGGAACAGATAACTTTCCACACCTAACGCCTCAATTTGATTAACCACTTTCTCGACGCTGGGTGAGCCATACGTCATTGCGGACCTGACGACAACCTGTCCGGAATGAAGCTGATTCTTCAGTGCTGTCTCTGAGCGTTTGGCAAGCGCCTCAGTAATGGCCCTAAGGGGCGCGTCCTTCCTACCCCAGATGTATTCATATTTTTCAACAAGTTTTGCAGGACGGGTGTTCAGAATAATGAGGTACAGAATCGGTAACCAGACCCACCGCGGCAGGTTTACTACTCTTGGGTCCGAGAGAAACTCAGCAAGGTAACGTCTGATTGCACCTTTGCTTGGTTCGTCCGGGGTCCCTAGATTAAGTAGTATGACGCCAAGTTTTGGTTTATCAGCCAAGGTGACTTTGGAATCCGCCAGCTACTTGGTTGCTACTATCTTGGAAACAGTTATTTCGTCTCCCACTTTTGCGTCGAGCGTCTCGGCGGCATTGGCAAAGCTTCTGGCAAGCCTGAGTTTTTTCTCCCAATTGAGAAAGGAGATCCACTTGCCCTTCTCCACATCTTCATAGGTTTTGCCGTAGTAGACAGTTACCGTTTGATCGCCATGGGTTACGGAAAAGTGGTCACCGACCTTTAAGGATAGTGGTTCTAATTCTTCGTCGGTTAGCGAAGTCTCCAGATTACCGAATTCCTCTGCAACGCTTTCAATCGTGCCAGTGACTGATTGGGCGGTTGCGAGGCTGGTGACTAATAGGCAGAGCAATGTGACTAGGGTTTTCATCGGTGTACTCGGTTTGTAGTTGACGCAAGGCTGCCCGTTAAGCCTGGTTAAATCAAGTCGTCCGTGTGTTGGGTTGATCAGGATTCTTTTCGATAGATCCTGACATAGGCTTGAGTCAGCTCAAGATCCACGTGCGGGCGGCCAGATTGATCGTTTAGTACCAGCTCATCAATAAGATTTAACCCCATGAAGTTTTCACTGGACTCATCGCCGGAGTAAAGCACGTAAACGGTGGCTGGATTAGCATCTTCGGCGATTTTTTTTGCTAAAAGGTCGTAGTTATTGTCGTAGTTGTAGATAGTACGAAAATCGCTAAAGGGCGAACCCAGTACCTTATAGGTCGCGTCACTACAAAAGTCACCGTGAACGATAAATGCCGGGGTGTCCTTGATGACCTCCAGTGAATGAAGGTTGATAAGGTTCTGCTTGGCCATTGCGCCCAGTTCCTCGTCAGATTCAATACCCCAGGCGGGTATACCCAGAGAGGAGGCGAGGGCAACGATTCTTCCGTCGCCACAGCCTGCGTCTAGAAAAGGTTTGGTGGGGTCGATGATCTTTTTCTCGATAAGCTGGGTGAGTGTTTGGCGGACGATGTCGATGGAAGAGGGTATAAAGACGCCTGTTTGGGTTTCCTTTACGTAGCCCATGGGGAACCGGTAGGCGGGATCCTTGCTGATGACTTCGTAGTAGGTGTCTAGCAATGTGGTTCCAATGGTTTGGGGGGTGCTTGGGCGAGGCGAACAGGTAATGATTAGTCGCTGTGCCTCTCGGTACTTGCTATGCAAGTACCTGCCGGCTTCGACGTTTGTGCTACGCACAAGCCGTCTAATTGGTGGAGGTGGCGGGAGTTGAACCCGCGTCCGTCAGTTCTCTGCCTTCGGCTCTACATGTTTAGCTCGTTTATTGTTTAACCTTTCACTGGCCCAACGAACAGGGATTAAAAGGCGAGCTTGCTTTAAATTTAACTGCTTTAACCACAAGCGGGGTCTGGCAGCGGTCCCATGAGTCGAGCCCCCGGTTTGAATACATGGGCACATTCGCCCCGGGGTTAGCTAACTTAAGTATCCCCTTTCGGGAATGTCTCCAGCCGAAGCTGAAAAATGCTTTAAGCAGCTAGTGCGTAGTTTTCGTCATTGGCAACTATAAAAGTTACAGCGATTTTTTTACGAGAGTCACTACCCTCTCGACATGCACCTCAGGGTTCGTAACCGGCGTCGAAGCCAAGTCACCCCCAATTAAAGCTATTGTACTCCTATATAGGACAACAATTTAGCGGTTATAGTTCTTCATCATGCGCTGTTTGTCTATTTTCCACTCGCGCTCTTTGATTGCTGCCCGCTTATCGTGGGTTTTTTTACCTGTAGCCAGCGCAATTTCACATTTCACGTGATTTCCCTTCCAGTAAAGTGCCAGGGGAATGCAGGTTTGCCCCTTTGCCTGCGTTGCACCGATAAGTCTGGCTAGTTCTTTTTTATGCAGCAGCAACTTCCGTGTTCGTTTAGGGTCAGCAAGCACATGAGTTGAGGCTGTCTTTAAAGGCGTGATATTACATCCGAGAAGAAACGCTTCGCCGTCTTTCAGCAAAACGTAGGTGTCCGTGAGCTGTGCTTTTCCTGCCCTAAGTGCTTTTACTTCCCACCCTGATAAGGCGACACCGGCTTCGAACTGTTCGTGTAATGTGTATTCGAATCGGGCTTTCTTGTTTTGGGCGATTGTTCCTGGATTAGCTTTCTTGGCCATGATCATCCCCGTGGGGGCGCCATTATAGGCGGCGAGACGCTAATGTACAGAATGGCCAGTTGAGGCCCATAGGTAAATCCATGACAATATGGACTGGAGATAGGGCACGTAGTTGAGAGAAGAATAAGGGAGCATTATGGCAGCAACTGACTCAATCCACGGTATGTGGTCCTCGCGTTTAATGTTTATTCTGGCCGCGGCGGGTTCGGCAGTGGGTCTTGGAAATATTTGGCGATTTCCTTATGTGGCTGGCGAAAATGGCGGCGGCGCCTTTGTGCTGGTTTACCTTGCTTGCATATTTCTGATCGGCATACCCATTATGGCCTCAGAGATTCTTATAGGTCGAGCAGGCCGCCAAAGCCCTATTAATGCGATGCGTAGCCTTGCTATGGATTCTGGCGCAAGCTCCGGCTGGCAGGTGGTAGGTTGGATGGGCGCGCTTGCTGGATTCATGATTCTGTCTTTTTACGCGGTTATTGCCGGATGGGTACTTTCCTATGTAATTTTGCTGGGGAGCGGGGCGTTCGTCGGTGCGGATGCAGATCTTGCTAATAATACCTTCCAGGGATTCGTAGGTAACGCCTGGTCCGTTTTAGGTTGGTTTACCGGATTCATAGTCCTAACGGTTTTTATTACCGCCAGGGGCGTCGGCAGGGGGCTTGAGACGACAGTTAAGTATCTGATGCCAACGTTGTTTGTGCTCTTAATTGTACTGGTGATTTACGCGGCGGTTACTTCTGGACACTTTACCGAGGGTGTTCTGTTCTTATTCTCATTCGAGTTTGAAAGACTGACATGGGGTAGTGTATTGATTGCCATGGGTCAGGCTTTCTTCACCTTGAGTTTGGGTATGGGGGCGATCATGGCTTACGGTGCTTACATGCCCAAGAATACGTCAATTATTGGTACCGCAACCACAATTGCTCTGATGGATACAGGCGTCGCCCTTATGTCCGGGCTGGTCATATTTCCCTTAGTATTCGCCAACGGGCTGGAAAGTAGTGCTGGTCCAGGGCTGATGTTTGTTACGCTGCCGCTTGCGTTTGGTCAGATGGCTGGTGGTCAGTTCTTTGGTTGTATATTTTTTATTCTCGTCGCTTTCGCTGCGATCACATCCGCTATTTCACTGGTAGAGCCGGCGGTTGCCTGGATTGTTGAAAAACTAGAGGCCACCAGGGTTGTGGCAGCGCTATTGGTAGGTGCTTTGGTTTGGTTACTCGGACTTGGCAGCGCCTTCTCCACCAATATCTTGTCCGACGTATTCATCGTAGGTGAGATGACATTCTTCGATACCATGGACTATGTGACCAATAACATTGTTTTACCATTGGGCGGAATCTTTATTGCGCTATTCGCTGGTTGGGTATTGGATAGCAAAATTCGTGATGAAGAGATGAAGGGTGACTTGCCTTACTACCCTATCTGGAGATTCCTTACTCGATTCGTTGCGCCAGTAGCCGTTTCCATTGTGTTCGTCATGACATTCCTGCAAAACTGATGCGAAGAATTGAACGCTCGGCGCTGGTTCCCTATTCCGCCGAGATCGTTTTTGATGTCGTCAATGATGTGGAATCTTATCCGGCATTCTTGCCGTGGTGTTCGAACAGCGAGATTCTAAGTCGCTCACCCACTGAAGTCGTTGTCAGGCTTGATGTATCAAGCATAGGGATGAAAAAGAGCTTCACCACAAAGAACCAGCTCTATCCTTCCGAGAGAATCGAGCTATCGCTGGTAGAAGGTCCTTTCACTGAACTGGAAGGGTACTGGCGTTTTACACCCATCAATGATTCCGGATGCAAAATTGAAATGGCTTTGACCTTCGAATTCGATAGTTCTTTGCTTAATGCCGCATTTACCAAGGTATTCAAGGTTGCGGCAGACAAACTTGTGGATTCGTTTTGCGCCCGAGTGGAGCTGTTGCATGGTTGAAATAGAAGTTGCGTGTATTCTTAACGAAAAGATAGTGGTTAAAAAGTTGTCGGTGGAGTCAGGAACGACCATTGCTAAAGCAATTGTGCTGTCAGAAATAGAAAAGGATTTTCCAAACGAGGATATCTCCGGCGCTGCAAAGGGGGTCTTTGGGGTGATTCGCAATGAAGATTGGCTGCTGGAAGACGGTGATCGTGTAGAGATTTACCAACCGTTAAAGTTCGATCCGAGAGAGGCCCGGAGACGGCGAGCAGCTAAGCAGAAGTAGCTTGTTGATTCTCCGTAGGCATCAAGTCACTTTTGAAATAACTAAGCTTATCGTCAAGGAAATAGAGAACTAGCTCCTGGCGTTGGGTTTTTCCATCTGCAACCTGTACCGTGTAGACGTAATCCCAACGATTTTCGTTTAGAGAGTCATCGATAACCGGATTTCCCAAGACGAACCTGACCTGACTCTTGGTCATTCCGGGTTTCAGTCTGTCAATCATCGATTGACTAATAACATTTCCCTGTTGCACCGTAATCCTGTGGACGCCCGGGAAGCGGAACGTTGAGCAGCTTGCAAGTGTCACTGTAAGTGTCACTAATGTGAGTATCACCAAATATTTCATAACTGCTATGTGGTCAGTCTGTGTTTAGGTAGAATAGATTCTATCTTCCCTAATTCTTCATCACCAGATCTTTAATTGAGATGAGCGAATCCAAAGAACTTAAGGACCATGGTCTAAAGGCGACGGTTCCTCGACTTAAGATCCTCGAATTGATGGAAAGTTCTAAAGTACGTCATTTCAGCGCTGAGGACATCTATAAACTTCTGATCAACGACCATTTCGAAATTGGTCTTGCGACTGTATACCGGGTATTGACCCAGTTTGAATCGGCGGGAATCGTGGCTCGGCACCACTTTGAAGAGGGTCACTCGGTGTTTGAGCTCGCGGGCGAGGCACACCACGATCACATTGTGTGCGTTCGATGTGGTCGGGTTGAGGAATTTCATGACGTTGAGATTGAACACAGACAACGCCTGATAGCTGAGAGCATGGGATTTGATCTAACCGATCACAACCTCAATATGTATGGGCTTTGTCCTTCCTGTAAGGCTGATTATTCCTGAGCGCTGGTCAGCATTTGTTTTGCATGGGCGAGAGACTGGTCAGTCATTTGGATGCCACCTAACATTCTGGCGATTTCAGAGACGCGTTCATCCCGATTCAGTTCGATCACCTGAGTGGTTGCTTCATCTTTAATTACTCGAAAGTGGTAATGACCCTGGACTGCGACCTGGGGTAGGTGAGTTACACAGATAATTTGTGTCTTGGTGCCAAGGTTCTTTAACAGGGAGCCGACAACCTCAGCAATTGCGCCACCTATGCCGACATCTACTTCGTCAAAAACTAGCGTAGGGACCCGAGAAGTGTCTGCGGTTACCACCTGGATAGCGAGACTGATACGAGACAGTTCACCTCCTGAGGCTATTCTGGCAAGTGGACGATTGGGTTGCTTGTTGTTTGTACTTACGAGGAACTCAATATCTTCAGCTCCTCCCGGGTAAAGGTTTTCGCCTGCTTTCGGTTTTAGCTGGACACTAAAATCGGCATCGGGCATTCCGAGTTCCTTCATCTTTTCGGTGACGGTTGACTGGAGTTTATTCGCTGCTGTTTGTCTTTTGTCGGAAAGTTGTCTGGCGTTTGTCAGATACTTCTCTCTGATGTCTTCCAGTGCGACTTGTATAGAAGTTATCTCCACATCGGCATTCCTTAGGGAGTCGATTTCTATTGCAATCTCTTCGCTTATTTTGGGCAACTGGTCCGTCTCCACGTGATGCTTTCTTGCCATGTCGTAAATCGAAGACAGCCGGGTCTCTACCTCGTTGAGTCTTTCTGGATCTACGATAAATTTATCGATGGTTGACTGCAGATCATTGACGGCCTCTTCAATCTGAATCTGACTGCTGCGCAAAAGTTCTATTACTCCAGTTATATTCTCATCGTCAATGGCCGAGAGATGATCTATTGCGTGAGCCAGCATTGCGCCGACATTATTGGTGTCGTTGTCCCTGCAAAGCTCGAGGGCCTGGTTGCACCTGAATCGGGTATCCTCGGCATTCGACAACCGTTTTTGTTCTGCTTCGAGGCCCTCTACTTCTCCCGTTGTGACATTAATGCCTTGTAGTTCCTCCAGTTGATACTCCAGTAACTGAAGTCTTGAACTCTCTTCCCCGGAAGCTCTAATCAGCTGTTGTAGTCTGGACTCCTTCGTCTGGAACTCTACGTAGAGTCTGTTGGTTTCGGAGACCAGGTCTTTGTGCGCTCCGTACTCGTCCAGCAGTCTCTTGTGTGTCTCGTGGGATAGCAGTGACTGGTGTTCATGTTGAGAGTGGATGTCTGCAAGCAGATTGCCAATTTGGCTCATATCCGCGAGTGTACTCGGGGAGCCATTGATGAATCCTCTGGAACGACCATCTCGAGTCAATACGCGACGAAGTATGCAGGTGTCTTCATTCTGTAATTCGCGTTCAGAAATCCATTGCCGGGCTGATTCGTTTCCGGAAACATCGAAAGTGGCGATGATCTCGGCTCGGTCTGCGTCGATAGATATCATCGAAGCGTCTGCGCGGCTGCCGAGTGTGAGTGACAGCGCGTCCAGCATGATGGATTTGCCAGCGCCAGTTTCACCGGTCACAACGGACATGCCATTACTTATCTCAATGTCGAGTTCTTTGACGAGAGTGAAATTGTGAATGTTTAAGTTGCGCAGCATCGTTCGCTATAGCAGAGGTATGTAGACGCATTAAACTGAACCCTGTAGGTTCAGGCAATCATCTATGACAAATTTTTTGTTCCTGTTTGCAGATTTGTTTTGCCGTTGAAAGCACTGTCGAATGCGTATATGTTCATCAAATCAACTACACCAGATCAACTACACCAGATCAAACTACACCGGAATGTGATGAAAACTGAAATCAGTGATAAGGCGCAGTACCTCTTAAAGACACTGGTTGAACACTATATTGAGGGTGGTCAACCAGTAGGCTCTAAGACGCTGTCAGATCGTTCCGATTTACCCGTTAGCCCCGCTACTGTGCGGAATATCATGTCCGACCTGGAAGAACGAGGTTTTGTTACATCGCCCCATACGTCTGCAGGACGAGTACCTACGGCTCAGGGATATCGCTTTTTCGTGGATAGTCTGATTACTGTAGCACCGCTCGCAACGTTTGACATGCAGAACCTGACCAAGAATCTTGATCCTGATATGTCGGCCCACGAGCTGGTCGAGTCGGCATCGGGCGTGTTGTCTGACATCACCCATATGGCAGGACTGGTGACGCTTCCTAAGCGGGATCAAACGCAGTTGCGACATGTTGAGTTTCTTAAGCTTAACGATAATCGCGTCCTGGTTATTCTTGTGCTCGATGACCACGAGGTACAAAACCGTGTGATCTATACCAAGGAGTCGTATTCTGACGTTCAGTTGGGGGAAGCGGCCAACTTTATCAATCAGCATTTTATGGGACATGCCCTAAGCCTCATTCGTTCGAAACTGATCCACTCCATGAAGAGTGATCAGGAGAACATGAACTCGCTGATGCAGACTACTCTTGAAGTTGCCGAGCAGGCTTTTGATCCCAAAGAGGAAGCAGGTTTTGTGGTTGCGGGCCAGGAGAACCTCATAGAGATGGCTGAAGAACAGGCGCTCAACGATATTCGCGAACTGTTTAAAGCATTCTCCCTCAAGGGTGACATATTGCACCTACTGGATCGGTGTATCGATACTGAAGGCGTCCAGCTGTTCATTGGTGCAGAGTCGGGTTATCAGCTTCTGGATGAATGTACCGTAGTGACCGCACCGTACCAGGCAGACGGAGAACAGATCGGCGTTCTGGGAGTTATCGGACCCACTCGCATGGCCTACGAGCGGGTGATCCCAATTGTCGATGCCACGGCACGATTATTGGGCGCTGCGATGGACTATTCACGTCGGTAGTACCCCACTAAAAGAAAACCTTGAATGCTCAACTCAAGTCCCCATATAGGGAGGACGAGATTTGGCTGGGAGTTAATGAGTAAATGTCCGGTTCGGAAGAAGAAACCAAACAAGAGTTGTCTGTTGAAGAAGAAAATGAAACAGAACACATAGAAGAACCTGAAGAGCCGGAAGCGTCAGGCGAAGCTGACCCTGCTGAGGAAATTGAGAGATTACTGGCGGAAGTAGAATCACTCAAAGATAAGGCACTGCGTGCAGAAGCAGAGATGCAAAATATTCGCCGACGAGCAGAACGAGACGTAGAAAACGCCCACAAATTTGGTCTCGAGCGACTGGTTCAGCACATATTGCCGGTGGTAGATAGCCTCGAGAAGGCCCTGGAAGCCAAAACCAGTGAGCATGATCCGGTCATTGAAGGGGTTGAACTCACCTTCAAATTGCTCCAGGACCTGCTAAACAAGGAGTCCATTGAGGTAGTTGATCCACTAGGAGAGCCGTTTGATCCTAATCTGCACGAAGCGATGTCTATGGTTGAAAACCCTGACATGGAGCCAAATTCGGTTTTTGCAGTTGTGCAGAAGGGCTATACCTTGAATGAGCGACTGGTTCGTCCTGCGATGGTCATGGTGACAAAGATGCCAGATGGCTAGGGCGCCGGAAAACTAAGACACCGACAATAAGTCACCAGAAACCAGGGAATGAAGGAATACCCTTGAAATTTGCTGAATAAGGCCAATATACGTTTCAGGTAGAAAATATTAACCCAGAACCCAGAGAGGTTTTGGCGTGAATGGAGAATATTAAAGATGGGCAAGATAATTGGTATCGACTTGGGAACAACCAACTCCTGTGTAGCTGTTATGGAGGGGAAGGACGCTAAGATAATCGAGAATGCTGAGGGTGATCGTACAACGCCGTCGGTAGTTGGCTATGCTGAAGACGATGAGATACTCGTCGGACAGTCCGCCAAACGACAGGCGGTGAGTAATCCTCACAATACGTTATTCGCGGTAAAACGTCTCATCGGTCGTCAGTTCGAGGATGACGTGGTGCAGCGGGACATTAGCATGGTGCCCTACACGATAGCCAAGGCGGACAATGGTGATGCCTGGGTAGAGGTGAAAGGAAACAAGATGGCTCCTCCCCAGGTCTCGGCGCAGGTGCTGGGCAAAATGAAGAAAACTGCAGAAGATTATCTTGGAGAAGATATCACCGAAGCGGTGATTACAGTCCCGGCTTACTTTAATGACTCACAGCGCCAGGCAACCAAGGATGCTGGTCGTATTGCTGGCCTCGATGTTAAGCGAATCATCAACGAACCGACTGCTGCGGCACTGGCCTATGGCATGGATAAGGCGACAGGTGATTCCACGATCGCGGTGTATGACCTGGGTGGCGGTACCTTTGATATCTCCATCATCGAGATCGCTGACGTGGATGGTGAAAAGCAATTTGAGGTTTTATCTACTAACGGTGACACCTTCCTTGGCGGTGAGGACTTCGATCTGCGTATTATCGATTACCTGGCCGACGAGTTTAAGAAAGAACATGGGATGGACTTGCACAGTGATCCTTTAGCCCTGCAAAGGCTGAAGGAGGCTGCTGAGAAGGCCAAGATTGAATTATCCAGCAGTGGTCAGACAGAAGTTAACCTGCCTTACATTACGGCAGACCAGTCTGGACCAAAGCATCTGGTGATCAAGGTTACGCAGGCAAAACTGGAGTCTTTAGTGGAAGACCTGGTGGATCGAACGTTGGAGCCGGTTAGGACGGCGCTCAAGGATGCCGACGTTAGTGTTTCAGAAGTTGATGACATAATCATGGTGGGTGGACAAACGCGTATGCCGCTTGTCCAGAAAAAAGTTCAGGATTTCTTTGGTAAAGATCCTCGAAGAGATGTGAATCCGGACGAGGCTGTTGCCATGGGTGCTTCTATACAGGCAGCTGTTCTGTCTGGAGATGTCAAAGATGTCTTGCTGTTGGATGTTACGCCATTGTCTCTTGGGATCGAGACTATGGGTGGCGTAATGAGTGCCCTGATAGATAAGAACACCACTATTCCAACAAAGAAGGGACAGGTGTTCTCGACAGCTGACGACAATCAACCGGCAGTGACTATTCACGTACTTCAGGGTGAGCGGAAACAGGCTGACCAGAATAAGTCTCTTGGCAGATTTGATTTGTCCGACATACCACCAGCCCCGCGGGGAACGCCACAAATTGAAGTAAGTTTTGATTTGGATGCGAATGGAATTCTCAATGTCTCTGCAAAGGACAAGGCAACAGGGAAAGAGCAGTCTATTGTGATTAAAGCGTCCAGCGGACTATCCGATGAAGAAATAGATTCGATGGTGGCTGATGCTGAGTCCCATGCAGAAGAAGACCGTAAGTTCGAAGAACTCATAGCTTCAAGAAATACGGCCGATAGCATGGTTCATGCAACCAGAAAAACCCTCGAGGAAGCTGGTGATAAGGTTACGGATGAAGAAAAAACCAGCATCGAATCCGCGATTGCTGCGTTAGAAGAAGCGCTCAAGGGAGATGACAAAGCCGAGATTGATGCTAAGACGCAACAATTGACAGAAGCTTCATCCTCGTTGGCTCAGCGTATGTACGCCGAGCAGGCGGCTGATGCTCCAGGTGGTAGTGAAGAAGCGACTGCAGGGTCAGGACCCGACGCCGATGCAGTTGATGCAGAGTTTGAAGAGGTAAAGGACGACGATAAATAACCTGACGAGTTAGTTTGGGTCAGGGTTAAATAGCGTGGGTGTTCCTCGGGGGTCACCCCCGTGTTGTCGTTGCAGATAATTATAGATAGCGGAAGTGAGTGCTAATAATGGCAACAAAACGAGACTACTACGAGATACTGGGAGTATCCCGAGACGCTTCCGAACGGGATATCAAGAAAGCGTATCGTCGTCTTGCAATGAAATTCCATCCTGATCGAAATCCCGGCGATAACGAAGCAGAAGAAAAATTCAAGGAATTGAGCGAGGCAGTCGAGGTCTTGTTAGACGACGAGAAGCGCTCCGCCTATAACCAGTTTGGTCATGCGGCTTTCGAGGGTGGCGGTGGCGGTGGCTTTAGCTCTTCCGGTAGCTTTGGTTCGATATTTGAAGATGTATTTGGTGACATTTTTAGCACTGGTAGGGCAGGCGGACAACGTGTTCATCGGGGGTCTGATCTCAAGTATGTGCTTGATCTCACCCTGGAAGATGCGGTTCGTGGGACTAATCCGAAGATAAAAGTTGCCACATTGGTCGAATGCATGGAATGTCTTGGCTCAGGGTCCAAGAAAGGCTCTTCACCCATTGACTGTGTCCAGTGTGGTGGGGCTGGGCAGGTGACAACCCGTCAGGGATTCTTCTCGATGCAGAGTACCTGTCCTCGGTGTCGTGGTACCGGGAAAGTCATTTCAGACCCGTGTGACAGATGTCATGGCCAGGGTCGTCACCAGGAAGAGAAGACGTTATCTGTCAAGGTCCCGCCAGGTGTAGATTCAGGAGATCGAATTCGGTTGTCGGGTCAGGGAGAGGCTGGTGCGAACGGAGGCCCGCCGGGAGATCTGTATGTCGAGGTAAGCGTTAATGAACATCCGATCTTTACCCGCGAAGGAGAACACCTCTATTGTGAGGTGCCCATTGGGTTTGTGGATGCGGCGCTTGGGGGCGACCTTGAAGTCCCTACGTTAGAGGGGCGTGTCAATTTGAAGATTCCCGAAGAGACGCAAACTGGCAAACTATTTCGTCTTCGCGGCAAAGGAGTAGATGTTACTCAGGTACGCGGGGGAGGCATCGGCGATCTATATTGCCGCATCGTGGTTGAGACCCCAGTTAATCTGTCGCGAAAACAGAAAGATCTGTTGCGCGAGTTTGCGGGAGAGAGTGACGAGAAGCAGTCTCCCAAGCAGGCTTCCTGGTTCGAAGGTGTAAAGCACTTTATAGATTCGTTGACTGACTAGGTTGGTCGGATTAGTCGTATAATTTGCAGACGAAAGCTCGATAGGCACAGACATGATTGATGTGGCGATAACCGGCGCGGCTGGAAAAATGGGAAAAACCCTGATCCAGGCAATAGCTGAGTCCAGTGCGCTGAATCTTACGGCAGCAATAGAACCACCAGGTAATCCTGTGATAGGCGCAGATGCTGGGGTCTTGGCCGGTGTCGGAAGTAATGGAATATTGATTACCGATGACCTTAGGGCTGCATGCGAGAGCTTTGATGTATTGATTGATTTCACCATTGCGGCGGCGACCGTGAGTAATGCAGCGATCTGTGTCAGCGAGAACCGCAAGATGGTGATAGGTACTACTGGCCTATCGGAATCAGAATGCGCGGACTTGGCTACGGCAGCCGAATCCATACCGATTGTCCATGCGTCGAATTTTAGTGTGGGCGTTAACGTCACCTTCAAGTTGGCGGAGGTCGCGGCGTCAATACTGGGCAATGATGTGGATATAGAGATTACCGAGGCACACCATCGTCACAAGGTGGACGCTCCTTCTGGGACCGCGGTAACGCTGGGCGAGGTTGTAGCGGCGCAGCTTGACAGGAAACTAGCCGACGTCGCGGTTTATGGGCGAGAGGGTGCAACTGGTGAACGAGATCGCAATACCATAGCTTTTCATTCTCTCCGGGCCGGCGATATCGTCGGTGATCATACTGTGACATTTGCCGGTGAAGGTGAGCGTATAGAACTAACCCACCGTGCTCAAAGCCGCATGAATTTCGCGATGGGTGCATTAAAAGCTGTTGAGTTTGTGTCGGGTCAGGACTTAGGAATGTTCGATATGCAGGACGTATTGGGATTGAAATCAATTAACCTGTAACATTTTGTGGAAACCACGCTGCGCATCTTTTACAATGTCGCGCCAGTATGACACCCACGCGTATTGAGATTTTAAAGCGAGACGGAAGAGATTCCAGTCTCGCTTTTTTTCGACCCCTATACCTATTACCTGGAGGCTGATACTTGACCAGTAGAGCTATACTCGCACTCGAAAACGAAATGGTTTTCGAAGGAGTGGCAATTGGCGCTGACGGAGACGCAGTTGGAGAGGTGGTATTTAATACTGCCATCACAGGTTATCAGGAAATACTCACAGACCCATCCTATGCTCGTCAGATAGTAACCCTGACGCATCCTCATATTGGCAATACTGGCGTTACTGAAGAAGATGAGGAATCTGAAAAGATATGGTCGCAGGGGCTGGTGATTCGAGATTTGCCACTTTTGGCAAGCAGCTGGCGACAACAGATGTCGTTGTCCGATTATCTTCGCAAAAACAATGTTGTCGGAATTGCAGAAATCGACACGAGACAACTGACGGGAGTGCTGCGCAAACAGGGTTCGCTCAACGGATGTATCCTGGCCGCGCCAGAAATTGATAAAGCCAGTGTGGCTGACGCGATTGCAAAGGCCAAGGCCTTCCCGGGCCTGGAGGGAATGGATCTTGCGCGTGAAGTGTCCGTGCAACAAAACTATAGATGGTCGGAAGGTACATGGCGGCTTGGCGAAGGGTACCGTCAGCTTGAAAGCACCAGATTTAAGGTCGTAGCCTACGATTTCGGCGTCAAGAAAAACATACTAAGAATGCTTGTTGACCGTGGTTGCGAAGTTACTGTAGTTCCCGCTCAGACACCCGCAAGCGAGGTGCTGGCGCTTCAACCCGATGGTGTGTTCCTGTCAAACGGACCCGGAGACCCGGATCCCTGTGACTATGCAATTACTTCCATTGCAGAGATTCTAAAAACGGACATACCCGTGTTTGGAATTTGTCTGGGGCTTCAGCTACTTGGGTTGGCGGCAGGAATGACAACGCGGAAAATGGGTCATGGTCATCATGGGGCGAATCATCCGGTCAAGAATCTAACCGATGGGACTGTATTGATTACCAGTCAAAACCATGGATTCTGTATTGATGACAACAAGTTGCCCAAGAATGTGGTGGTCACACATCGCTCATTGTTTGATGACTCGTTACAGGGAATTCAACTAAGCGACAAACCAGCGTTTGGGTTTCAAGGCCATCCGGAGGCCAGCCCTGGACCACATGATGCGGCCCCCCTTTTTGATCACTTTATCGAGCTGATGAGCGGAAGAGAACATGCCTAGAAGGGATGACATTGAAAGTATTCTGATTATAGGCGCAGGCCCCATTGTCATTGGTCAGGCGTGTGAGTTTGACTATTCTGGCGCCCAGGCCTGCAAAGCGCTGCGCGAGGAAGGTTTTCGGGTGATTCTGGTCAATTCTAATCCCGCAACGATTATGACTGACCCGGCGATGGCAGATGCCACCTATATAGAACCGGTTTTGTGGCGCAATGTCGCAACCATTATCGAAAAAGAAAAGCCTGACGCTTTGTTACCCACTATGGGTGGGCAGACAGCCCTCAATTGCGCGCTCGACCTTGCACGAGAAGGCGTACTTGAAAAGTTTGATGTAGAGCTAATCGGCGCGACCAAGGAAGCGATAGACAAGGCTGAAGACAGGCAGCTGTTTGATGATGTGATGAAGTCAATCGGACTTGAGACACCGCGCAGTTCTATTGCACACACGCTTGAGGAAGCCAAAGAAGCACAGAAATCTTTGGGTTTTCCTTGTGTTATAAGGCCGTCTTTCACCATGGGAGGTACGGGTGGAGGTATCGCGTACAACCATGAAGATTTCGAAGAAATATGTGTTCGCGGGCTAGATTTATCGCCAACGACTGAACTGTTGATAGACGAATCTTTGCTGGGATGGAAGGAATACGAGATGGAGGTTGTCAGAGACAAGAACGACAACTGCATCATTGTCTGTTCGATCGAGAACCTTGATCCGATGGGTGTCCATACAGGTGACTCAATCACCATAGCACCTGCACAGACCCTGACAGACAAAGAATATCAAGTCATGCGTAATGCTTCGTTAGAAGTATTGCGCGCAATCGGTGTTGAGACCGGGGGGTCAAATGTTCAGTTTGGTGTTGATCCCGATACCGGACGACTGGTGATCATTGAAATGAATCCGCGGGTATCCAGATCTTCAGCGCTTGCGTCCAAGGCGACGGGATTTCCGATAGCCAAGGTTGCCGCAAAGCTGGCGGTTGGATATACCTTGGATGAACTTTCCAACGACATCACGGGTGGGGTTACGCCAGCGTCATTCGAGCCATCTATTGATTACATCGTTACAAAGATTCCCCGATTTACCTTTGAGAAATTCCCTCAGGCAGAAGATGTTCTTACAACGCAAATGAAGTCTGTTGGCGAGGTAATGGCAATCGGTCGAACATTTCAGGAGTCGTTGCAAAAAGCACTTCGAGGCCTGGAGACCGGTATCGATGGCCTTACCCCGATTGACGATAAGCGAGGTGAGGGAGAAGCGATGTTGCGCAGAGAACTGCGTACCCCGAGTGCTGATCGCCTGCGATATGTGGCTGATTCGTTTCGCGAGGGGTTTAATCTTGAGCAAGTCCAGGAGCTGACGCGCATTGATCCCTGGTTTCTTGCTCAGATAGAAAACATTGTCAACGTTGAGCAGCGAGTTGCAACGTTGAAACTCACATCGATCTCCAAAGAGGAGTTCTTTCGGTTCAAACAGCTGGGCTTTTCGGACTCCAGGTTGGCGACTCTGCTTGATGAGTCTGAATCTGATGTGCGTGAGGCAAGGCTTGCGTTAGGTGTGCGACCCGTTTTTCGAAGGGTAGACACCTGCGCCGCAGAATTTGAGTCGACGACTGCATACATGTATTCCACGTATGAGGATGAGTGTGAAGCGCGGCCCAGCAATCGGGACAAGATTGTGGTTCTCGGAGGCGGACCCAACCGAATTGGTCAGGGAATTGAGTTCGACTACTGTTGCGTCCACGCGGCACTGGCAATGAGTGAGGATGGCTATGAGACCATTATGGTCAATTGCAATCCGGAAACCGTATCCACAGATTATGACACCTCGGATCGACTGTATTTTGAGCCGCTAACCTTTGAAGATGTATTTGCGATTGTGGACCTGGAAAAGCCCAAGGGTGTGATTGTCCAGTTTGGCGGGCAAACCCCATTAAAGCTGGCGAGGGATCTGGAAGCTGCCGGTGTGCCTATTATTGGAACGTCTCCAGATGCAATTGATAGAGCAGAGGATCGTGAGCGTTTTCAGGTCATGATTAATCGATTGGAGTTGCGACAACCCCCGAACAAAACTGTGAAGCACGTTGATGAGGGGATAGCGGCTGCTGCAGAAATTGGCTATCCGCTTGTTGTACGACCATCCTATGTCCTTGGCGGCAGAGCGATGGAGATTGTATATGATGACTCGGAACTAATGACCTATATGCGCGAAGCGGTGCAGGTTTCCGATAAGTCACCTGTGCTCCTGGACCGTTTCCTTGACCAGGCTATCGAAGTCGACATCGACGCTGTAAGTGATGGTAAGCAAGTAGTGATCGGGTCTGTCATGGAACACATAGAGCAGGCAGGAGTGCACTCTGGAGACTCGGCATGTTCCCTCCCACCATACAGCCTGGGGGAGGACCTGCTTGAATCCATGCGTCAACAGGTTACTGCGATGGCGCTAGAGCTTGGTGTTGTCGGCCTGATGAATGTACAGCTCGCTGTTCAGAATGGCGATGTTTTTGTGCTCGAGGTTAACCCCCGGGCATCGCGAACGGTGCCTTTCGTTTCCAAGTGTATAGGCATTTCCCTCGCTAAAATCGCGGCTCGCTGCATGGTAGGAACTAGTCTTGTGGACCAGGGGTTTACTGAGGAAGTCGTGCCGGACTTCTTCAACGTCAAGGAAGCAGTATTTCCTTTTAGTCGTTTTCCTGGTGTTGATCCTATTTTGGGTCCGGAGATGAAATCGACCGGTGAAGTAATGGGTGTTGGACAAACTTTCGGCGAGGCGTATTCCAAAGCGCAGTCCGCTGCGGGCGGCGCGATTCCTGAAAAGGGTTGCGTGTTTCTTAGTGTGCGGGATGCAGATAAGGAACAGTTACCTGCGCTTGCGCATGATCTTCAGGAGCTGGGTTTCTCAATTGTCGCTACTCGTGGTAGCGCCCAGGTTATATCTGATGCCGGTATGTCTGTTGAGGTGGTAAACAAGGTGATGGAAGGACGTCCACATGTGGTTGATATGCTGAAGAACCAGCAGATAGATTTCATTATCAATACCACTGAAGGTAAACAGGCTACCGCAGATTCATTCACTATTCGCCGAACGGCACTACAGCAGAAGGTCTGCTATACAACTACGATGGCGGGGGGTAGAGCGAGCGTTGAAGCAGTCCGGCACGGGGCAGATATTTCTGTCCATCGTTTACAGGATTTGCACCTTCAGATACCTTCAACGCTGGACAAATAGTTAATTCCATTCGACACTTACACTAGGTGTTTCCTTAGAGATTGATGATGGACAAGATTCCGATGACAGCTGACGGAGTGAAAGCTTTGCGCGAAGAGCTGGATCGCCTAAAGTCGGTAGAAAGGCCCAGGATAATTCAGGCTATCGCTGAAGCCAGGGAGCAGGGCGATTTGCGCGAAAATGCGGAATTTCAGTACGCAAAAGAGGAGCAGGGCTTTATAGAAGGTCGAATCCTGGAGGTCGAGAACAAGCTGTCAGCAGCCCAGGTGATTGATATTCGGGATATTTCGCCCAGTGGCCGCGTTATCTTTGGTGTGACGGTAACAGTCGTAAATATAGAAAACGAAGATGAATCCACCTATAAAATTGTTGGCGATGACGAAGCAGATCTGAAGTTGAATAAACTGTCTGTATATTCACCTTTTGCGAGGGCTTTGGTTGGAAAGGAAATTGGCGATGTTGCGGTCGTCAAAACGCTGAATGGAGACATTGAGCTGGAAATTTGCTCGATTGAGCACGTATAACTTAGAAAATGTTACTTCTAAGTATGTTGGACAGCGCGGGATCTGGCTTTTTTGCTGCGCGATAGATGAGTGCAACGCCGCCGATCTTTTGAATTATTTCTGCCTCGTGGGTGGTCCTTACAAGCTCGATGAGTTCGCGTTTTGCCTCGCGATCATCAGTGAGAATTTTCAATTTGATTAACTCGTGATCCCCAAGTGCGCGTTCAATCTCCGCTTTAACGCTGTCGCTCAAGCCGTTTCCTGCGATAGTGACTACAGGGTTTAGGGTGTGACCGATTGCTCGAAAGCGCTTTTTCTGTTTTGAGGTTAACATTTGGTGGTGATATGTGAGCGGAGCACGGATTCTACAGTGCCCGTTATATTACTAACAGAGTAGATTACATGGCAAAGAAAACCGGTTCCAGCAAGCGCTGGCTAAGTAGACATGCCAAGGATACCTATGTCGAGGCGGCGAAGAACAGTGGATTTCGATCGCGTGCCAGCTACAAATTGATTCAGGTACAGGAGAAGTATGGTGTACTGGGCGCCGGCCAGACTGTCGTTGATCTAGGGGCCGCACCTGGCGGTTTCTCGCAGGTCGCACGGGACTTGGTTGGCGAAAAAGGGAGTGTCATTGCGTTAGATCTGCTGGATATGGAGCCACTGTCGGGTGTTCACTTTATAAAAGGTGACTTCACTGAGGAATCTACGCTCAAGCAACTGCTGCAATTCCTCGATGGGCAAGCCGCAGACCTTGTAATTTCAGATATGGCCCCCAACTTAAGTGGGATGAAAGACATTGATCAGCCCAGGTCGATGTATTTGGTTGAGCTAGCAGTGGATGTTTCGACTAGAATTTTGCGCCCTGGAGGCTCGCTATTGGTTAAGTGCTTTGAGGGATCTGGGATTGATGAGGTTAGGAGATCATTTCGTGAGTCTTTTCAACAGTTTAACAACTATAAGCCTGAAGCGTCGAGAAGTCGTTCACGAGAGGTATACCTCCTAGGTAGAGGATTTAATAACGCCGAGACTGATTTTCTATAACGCCTTGGCTGATTTTTGCATGAAGGCGTGGCAGAAAGATTGATGGAGTATAGAATGTATGAATTGGATCTCATCTTGAGGAACTGGAAGTGAACGATATGGGCAAGAATTTATTGCTGTGGCTGATTATTGCGGCGGTGCTATTGACGGTGTTCCAGAACTTCCAGGTTAAGAGCGGCCCGGAGGAAATTGACTACTCAACTTTCATTGAGCTCGTGAATAAGAGTCAAGTCAGGGAGATTGAGGTTGAGGGACAGACGATCATTGGTACTCGATACGATGGTCAGTCTTTTGAGACGATTCAGCCACAAATTTCCGATAACGCGTTAATCGACGATCTGTTGGATCACAATGTAAATTTCAAAGGCAATAAGCCTGAACAGCAGAGCATTTGGACGCAACTACTGGTAGCCAGCTTTCCTATCCTGGTCATCATCGCAGTATTCATGTTCTTTATGCGACAGATGCAGGGTGGTTCCGGCGGTCGCGGTGGCCCCTTAACTTTTGGCAAGAGCAAGGCAAAGTTACTTGGCGAAGATCAGATTAAGACGACGTTTGCGGATGTCGCAGGTGTCGACGAGGCGAAAGAAGACGTTCAGGAACTTGTAGAATTCTTGCAGGATCCTGCCAAGTTCCAGCGACTGGGTGGGAGGATTCCGCGAGGTATCCTGATGGTCGGTCAGCCGGGCACGGGTAAGACGCTGCTCGCCAGGGCGATTGCAGGGGAGGCAAGGGTCCCGTTTTTCTCTATTTCGGGTTCTGACTTTGTAGAAATGTTTGTTGGCGTTGGTGCGTCCCGCGTGCGGGATATGTTTGATCAGGCAAAGAAGCAAACGCCATGCATTATCTTCATTGACGAGATCGACGCAGTAGGGCGCCATAGGGGTGCAGGTCTCGGTGGTGGTCACGATGAGAGAGAGCAGACTCTTAACCAGTTGCTGGTCGAGATGGACGGTTTCGATGGCAATGAAGGCATCATCGTCATCGCATCGACGAATAGGCCGGACGTGTTGGATCCAGCACTACTCAGGCCGGGAAGGTTTGATCGCCAAGTTGTCGTGTCACTGCCCGACATTCGCGGTCGTGAGCAAATTCTAAAAGTTCATATGCGTAAAGTACCATTGGCCGAAGATGTAGAACCTGCGATTATCGCGCGCGGTACGCCAGGGTTCTCTGGTGCGGACCTGGCGAACGTGGTCAATGAAGCTGCATTGTTTGCTGCGCGAAAAGACAAGCGAACGGTTGGTATGGCTGAATTCGATCAGGCCAAAGATAAGATCATGATGGGTGCTGAACGCAAGAGCATGGTCATGTCTGAAAAGGAAAAGAAAAATACTGCTTATCATGAGGCTGGGCATTGTATTGTGGGGTATCTGGTTCCCGAACATGACCCCAGCTACAAGGTGACCATCATTCCAAGAGGTCGAGCACTTGGCGTTACGATGTTCCTGCCGGAAGAAGATCGGTACTCGTTAAGCAAGCGATCCATTTTTAGTCAGATATGCTCTTTGTTTGGTGGAAGAATTGCAGAAGAGCTAACGCTTGGACCTGAAGGCATCACGACTGGTGCATCGAATGATATTGAGCGCGCGACGAAAATGGCGCGCGCATCGGTGACTAAGTGGGGGCTTTCCGAGGAACTTGGTCCGCTAATGTACGATGAGGAAGATGAAGAGGTTTTCCTTGGAAAATCGGCAGGAGCGACGAGATCAACTGTTTCAGGGGAAACTGCCAGCAAGATCGACAAGGAAGTGAGATCAATAATTGATGAATGTTATGCCACTGCGAAGAGGCTTCTGGAAGAAAACAGGGACAAGCTGGATGCAATGGCCGAAGCCCTGCTTGAATATGAAACCATCGATCGTGATCAGATTGATGACATAATGAATGGAAGAAAACCTCGACCTCCGGAAGATTGGGATGACAAGGGCCCCGCTTCACCTGCATCCGAACAACCTGGATCGCGCCCGCCTGGACCTGTTGGGGACCCAGCAGCAGACCACTAACCTTTTATCAATGAGCTCGAAACTCGCGTCACTCCTTGACCAGCGACGTCCGCTGGTCATGGGAATTCTTAATGTGACGCCTGACTCTTTTTCTGATGGTGGGTGCTATGACAACCATCACGCTGCGTTAGATCATGTGCTTACTATGTTGGAGCAGGGTGCGGACATCATCGATATTGGGGGTGAGTCTACGCGGCCTGGCGCCGACCATGTCTCGAAGGAGACTGAAATTGAAAGGGTAATACCCGTTCTCGAAAGTCTACGAGCGCTAACCGATGCCTGTATCTCTGTGGATACCAGTACGCCAGAGGTTATGAAGCAGGCAGCGGCAGCGGGCTGTGATTTGATCAATGATGTTCGCAGTTTGACTCGTGCAGATGCCTTGTCGGTGGCTGCTACAACTTCGTTACCTGTTTGTTTGATGCACATGCAGGGAGAGCCCAAAACGATGCAGGAAAACCCATGCTATGAGAATCTGATTGATGAAATATGTGCCTTTTTTAGTGAGCGTATTGCGGTCTGCGAAGAAGCAGGTATTGATCGGCAAAGGCTGATTATCGATCCGGGGTTTGGTTTCGGCAAAACACCAGAGCACAACCTCATGTTAGTTAATCGATTAGGCCAGCTAGATACCTTTGAACTACCCATTTTGGTAGGGCTTTCAAGAAAGAGTACCATCAGTAAAATTGTTGGCAGTGATGAATCACTTAAGGCGGGTAGTATTGCTGGTGCATTACTCGCGGTTACCGGCGGCGCGAAAATCGTCCGGGTTCATGACGTAAAAGAGACGGTTGCTGCTTTGAAGATTGCGACCTCCATACAAAGAGAGCAGCCACAATGAGCGGAAGAGAAGCAGACCATAAGCGTTTTTTTGGAACGGATGGCATACGGGGGCGGGTAGGTGACCCACCGATTACGCCTGAGTTTATGCTCAAGTTGGGGTGGGCTGCAGGGCGGGTATTTTCAAGAACGGGTCGGGGACATATTCTTATAGGCAAGGACACCAGAGTCTCCGGATATATGTTTGAATCGTCGCTCGAAGCGGGGCTTGCTGCTTCGGGTGTCGATGTGTCGCTTCTAGGCCCTATGCCAACCCCGGCGATCGCCTATCTCACAAGAACCTTCAAGGCACAGGCAGGTATTGTCATTAGCGCGTCACACAATCCCTTTTATGACAACGGAGTTAAGTTTTTTTCAGACAGTGGCGAGAAGCTTGATGATGCGGTTGAGTTAGAGATTGAAAGTGAGTTGGACAAACCTATGTCGATAGTTGACTCGGACCAGATCGGCAAAGTATCCCGCATCAATGATGCTGCAGGTAGATACGTTGAATTTTGCAAGAGCTGCTTTCCCACTTCTTATAATCTGGCGGGATTTAAAATTGTCGTGGACTGCGCGCATGGCGCAACCTACCACATTGCACCTAATGTGTTTAAGGAACTTGGTGCGGAAGTAATTGAAATCGGCGCCGCTCCAGATGGCTTCAATATAAATGATGGGGTTGGCTCAACGTTTCCTGATGCTCTGGCAGAAACGGTGACCTCTACCAAAGCGGACTTGGGCATTGCACTTGATGGAGACGGTGATCGGGTCATAATGGTTGATGATCGTGGTGAGATTGTTGACGGAGATGAGCTGCTACTGATCATTGCGCTTTCGAGGAAGCAGGCAGGGCGTTTAGTTGGAGGTGTTGTTGGCACCCAAATGAGTAACTTCGGGCTTGAGAAAGCTTTGGAGCAGGAATCGATACCCTTTGTAAGGGCTGCAGTGGGTGATCGATATGTACTCTCGGAACTCCAGCGAAACCGTTGGGAGCTCGGTGGAGAGTCCTCGGGACATATTCTGTGCCTTGATCTGACTTCGACCGGTGATGGTATTGTGTCGGCTCTGCAGGTGCTTAGCGCAATGCTGATGACAAATAAATCACTACATGAACTCAAGCAGGCTATGGTCAAGTACCCCCAGCACATGATTAATGTGAGCTGTCGTGAGCTTGTGGCTGTGGAGGAAATACCCCAGATCTGCGAGGCCATTAAAGTGACGGAGTCGGAACTGCAGGGCAAAGGCAGAGTGTTGTTACGTCCGTCCGGAACTGAGCCAGTAGTAAGGGTTATGGTAGAGGGCGAGAACGTGTCGCAAGTTGAAAAGCTGGCCAATCAGCTGGCAGAAGTTGTAGAAGAATCAGTGGGATAGCTAGTCGCCTGGTGGTTTGCAAGTTCAAAATAAAGCCGTTACTATTTGCCGCCTTTTGCCAAGCGGGTGGATTGTAAATTGTGAGAAAAGCACTCGTTGCAGGTAACTGGAAGATGAATGGGAGTCGTGAAAGTGTGGCGGAACTGGTTGCTTCACTTGTCGAGTCTCAACCGTTTCAGTGTGACACGCTCGTGTGTCCGCCATCGGTATTCTTGCAGCAGGTAGCGGAGCTACTCGAAGGAAGTTCGATAGCGGTTGGCGCACAGAATATTGACCCGCGTAAAAGCGGAGCGTACACGGGCGAAGTATCAGCATCCATGGTAAAAGAATTCGGATGTAAGTATGTGCTGGTGGGTCATTCTGAACGTCGGACCCTATTTGGTGAAACCGATGCAGCGGTGGCTGCCAAGTATGGTGCTGCCTTGGAAGCTGGGCTTACGCCAATACTTTGTATCGGGGAAACTCTCGAGCAGAGGAAAGCCGGGGATACGCGGAAAGTAGTATCTGATCAGTTGGGAGCTGTGACACGGGAACTGTCAATAGAGGAATGTGTGGCAGGAATTGTTGCTTATGAACCTGTATGGGCGATTGGTACCGGTGAAACTGCCACTCCTGAGCAAGCAGGTGAAGTCCATGGAGACATTAGGGCGTCACTGAGAGAGAAAGATGAGGAACTAGCGCGGGAAATGCGCATTCTTTATGGTGGTAGCGTTAATCCCACGAATGCAGAGGGATTAATGAAGGAGATAGATATTGACGGTGCGCTGGTAGGTGGCGCATCTCTTGTAGCTAATGATTTTGTTGCTATCTGCAAGGCGACAGAGGCGAAGTAATGGATTTGGATATTATAGAAACACTGGTGCTAGTAGCTCATGTGCTTGCTGCGTTGGCCATTATTGGCTTGATATTAATTCAGCAAGGTAAGGGTGCGGATATGGGCGCGGGCTTTGGCGCCGGTGCATCATCCACGGTCTTTGGCAGTTCGGGGGCGGGAGATTTTCTTACGAAATCAACGACATGGATAGCAATTGGATTTTTTCTCACCAGCTTTGCTCTGGCGTATTTTGCCAAGCAAAAGTCTGTTGAGGCCAGGGATTTAGGCATTCCACAGGTTATTCAGACTCAGGAAGTTCCCGCTGAACCGTCCGTGGTGCCTGTGATTGATTCCTCGGATTCTGAAGTACCTGAGTTGTAGACAGCGCTTGCCGAAGTGGTGAAATTGGTAGACACGCTACCTTGAGGGGGTAGTGGGGGAAACCCCGTGGAGGTTCAAGTCCTCTCTTCGGCACCATCTATAACTGCATACTTTCGCTATTATCCTTGTTTTATATAGACTTTTTAACTTTCAATGTAGTTTAAAAACCTATATTTGGTCTACTTATGGTATACTTCGATAAAAAAAGCTAACAATAAGAAGTGCCTAGCGGTATACTTAATGGATGCTTTCGGCAAGCTCAGCACCCCATGAAAATTAAACACCTAAAAATCAGAAGCGACGCTCAGAGTTTTGCGTTCCAACGAAAGATCCCGCTTCGGCTTCAACAAAAAGCCAAAAACCTAAACATTAAAAACCCAGTGGTCATGCCTCTGAAACTAGCTGTCGGTGCTTCTGAGGTAATGGTAGCGACAGCCATCGAACAGAAAAATAAGCAATTTGAAACGCTTATTCGATTCCTAGAACAGACCGATTACACGGCTGTCGACGCAGCTGGCTGGGAGAAAAATGCAAAGGCGTATCTGGATGTCCGCGGGTTAAAAGCAGGGACTCTTGTTGGGGTTGACAGTTTTAGCGACGAGACCGACTACAGGATAGAGGAAGCTCTTGGCATCCACGCCAACCAAGACCACCCAGATTGGGACCGAAATTACCCAGAGAAAACTAAGCTCCCGAAACAGCTAGTTGGGGCGGTGATGGAGATACTGAAACAGCGGGAAGGCACACAGAAGTTTCATCTTTTCAGCGATGCAGTCGACCATTACAAAGCATACAAAGAGAAACAGTTGAACGAACACTCAGGAACTGAAGTCGAACGAAACCGTAAAAAAAGAGAATGGCTAAAAGATGTAAAACGACTGAGCGACTTCTTGGATTTCTGTGGCGATCAGGAGTTTACTCAAGAGAACGTCAACGAGGATCTCAGGCTCTACAGAAACCACCTCACGACTGTTTACCCCAACGCCAACACCGCTAAACGACATCTCAATGTACCAGCGGCTGCAATCAGACTTTACGCTGACGAAGTTGTTACACACGTCGCTGTAGCACAACTAAGAATAGCTGGTCAGTCTAAGACCGCTTCAGCAAGACCGCCGATAAAGTTAGATACCGAACTGCCACTGCTGTGGAGAGCAGCCCATGACGAGTCTTTTGGACAATTTGAAAGACTAAGTATCTTTGGAATTTTCTGTGGCGCTTCTGCAGCTGAGATATGTCAAACACAAGTTGAAGATATTTTTGCTTTGGACGGCTATTACATTCTTGGTGGAACGAAGCGAGAGGCCAGACGAAGGCCTGTCGTGATAATCAACCAGACGCACCTGAAACTGCTGACGCTCAATAACGCAGGTTATGTCGTCGGCGAGAAAGTAGCTTTACAACAGAATCACTCTCAGAAGTTTGCCAAGGTGCTGCGAGAAGTGACTGGCAATGACCAACTTATCCCCTACAGCTGCAGATATACAGGAAAGCATCTGGCCGACACAAAAGGCATCGGACATGACGATGTCCTTGAAAGTATGTTTGGCTGGAGAGCTCGTAAAAAACAAGCCAAAGACAACTATGGAAAGGCAGGTATTTACTCTCCGACGTATATTGAACAGATGAAACAGATTACGAGGAAGATGCTGGAGGACTTGCCAGACTACAGCAGCCCGAATACTCCTACGAAAAACGTAGTCCCCATAAGAGGCGAGTAATAAAAAGAATAAACAACAAAAGAAAATACATCAGTTATCTTATCGTCACGACAAGGGCAGCGGCGGGAATGTGGACAACACAGGCAAGTTAAGCTGTACTTAGATTGCCTTTGGAGAGCTCCTTAAGTTCTCCTCCTGTCGAGCACTAAAGAATAAACAAAAAGAAACTACACAAGTTAATCTATAGTCTCTACGAGGGGGCAAGGCGGGTATATGCATACCACACGTACGTTAAAGCTAGTGTTTTTGTCGTTTGTAGCGGATGACAGGCTGAGGCGATCGCAGGTACATACAAAATCAAAAAGATAATTCCGGAGCATATATGAGAACATTATGTGGCTATCTAACTTGTGTAGGTGCTAGTTCAATGTGCTATTTAAAGCTCTAGCATCTTAGGTTAATTCGATCACGAAACGTACACAATTTTAATCCAAATAGGAGGAACCCTATGAATTATATCTCTGTAATTCTCACTGTAGTACTTTCATTATTTGCTCAAAGTGTTTTCGCGTACTCCTTTGATGTGAAGGTAATAAATAAGATGTCACATAATGTCGAAGTAAATGGAGTCTCTTATCAGGCAAAGGGTCCCGGAATACCCCCTCTTTGCAGCTTCATCTCTACAGAATCAAGAAATCTTTCAAAAAATGAATTCGTAAACCCTTCATGCTCAGCAAACGTTGCTAAGTGGCAGCGGAAAATATCAGTAACCTTCAAATGCCCGCAAAACTCCAACAATAGAACTTTAACATTTCCTCGAAATGGGAAGTTCTATAATCGTAGTCACGCGGTTGATAACGGACACAGATACACTGTTAAACTGCGTGATAGTGACTGTTGATTAAGACTATAGAATACTAACGCGCACTTTTGGTTTACGCTTGGTAGAAAAAGGTGTGCCGTTGTATCACGTCAGCCAGCTAGTGGGTCATACCAACGTGGAAACCACGCAGCGCTGGTACTTGAGTCTTGATCTAGATGCTTATAAGGATGCCGTCCGTTCAATAGATAGCTTTCTAAGGGAGTGACCCGAAGGGAGTTGGTTAATGCAGGAGTATTTTATTTGGGTAATTGTGTTTCTTTTAGCTATCTACAGCATAAGAGCATTCATTCGTGATTTTAAGAAAATGAAGACGCCTACCTGTGCTTCTTGTGGCTCAACTAACATAAATGCCAATATGTTCAAAAAGTATGGGGCTTGCAAAGATTGCGGTCATAAGCGGAAGATTCTTAAAGTTCCAGATAGCGGAGGTTCGGGTGGGCGTTCGATGTGAAGCGCCTACTTTTGTTTATTTCTGCTGTTAAAGCCTAAGTTCAAAGTCTTCTTTCGCTTTAAACTTAAGAAGTACTGAGACTTTCTTTTGAAGACTCCTTAAGTTCTCCTCCTGTCTAAAACTAAAGAATAAACAAAAAGAAACC
>MDTB01001533.1_pt1 | contig 96704 bp, 86 predicted proteins | sample 811161 | NCBI WGS metagenome assembly MDTB01 (sample SAMN05326650, study PRJNA326480) | marine metagenome | isolation source: seawater | place: Mediterranean Sea | collected 2009
CTATCTTTTCAAGTACGAGACTTCTCAATAATTTCACAAGTGTATATAGCATCATGAATGTAATCAGGACGCTAATGACAAGATAAAGGATGTCGTTGTTAAATGTAAATTCTTCAACAAACTTTGCCCCACTTTTCACGGCCATTTTAATTGGGCTCTTTGATTGTAATACATCAATATTATAAATCTTTCCAAAAAGCAGGGTTGCAAACCATTCAGATGATCGCTGTATTCCATGAAAAGCCATTTCTAGTGGGAACAAGATTAACACAGAAAGTAGATTAAAGAAATCGTGAACCGTTGACGCGGCAAAGGCTCTCTTAAATTCATTGCCTCGGTTTATATGGCCTATGGATACTATTGTATTGGTTACCGTGGTGCCTATGTTGGCGCCCATTACCATTGGTACTGCACCCGCCAAAGATAAAGCGCCGCTACTTACCATTCCTACAATCAATGAGGTTGTAGTGGATGAGCTTTGGAATAAAACGGTTGAAAAAACTCCTATGAACAGAGCAACCAAAGGGTTGCTTGTAGTCCTAAAAATAGATTCCGCAACACCAGCACCCATTTGCTTTATTGCTGATGACATTCCATTAATTCCAACAAGAAATAAGTATAGAGCAGCAACCACGCCGATGAACTTTACAATGGTGCCTGTTAGCTCTTTATTCATTTAATTTTCTCCACAAATGCTCACCTATTTTAGTAGAAGCCTGTTAGTTTTCTATTAGCAATATCATTTTATAATTATAAAAAACATGTCATCTTATAGGACTAATGCTTAAAACACCTAGTCCCTGTAAAGATCATAGAAAAACCATACTCATCACATGCATCAATTACCTCTTGGTCTCGAATTGAACCTCCCGGTTGGATTATGGTGCTTATTCCCGAGTCTTTAACTGTATCAATACTATCCCTAAATGGGAAAAAAGCGTCCGAGGCAAGAACACTACCTTTTACATTCTCGCCACCCTTTCTAAGTGCCATGTGAACAGCATCTACTCTACTTACTTGACCAGCGCCAAAACCTACAGTTGTACCGTCTTTTGCAATTAGAATTCCATTTGACTTTGTATGCCTGAGCACTTTCCATGTAAACAAAGAAGTCTCAATTTCTTCTTCAGAAGGCTCTCTTTTTGTTACAATGGTTAGATCATCTTTTGTTAAAATCTTCGTATCAGTATATTGGACAAGAAGACCCCCATCAACATTTCTGACTTCGGTCTTTTTCTCTCGTTTTCCAAATTTTCCAATCTCTAACACCCTAAGATTTTTTTTCTTTTTAAAAACCTTTAGAGCTTCTGGCTCAAAACTTGGGGCCAATACAATTTCAACAAAGACTTTTGATATGGCACTGGCAACTTCTTTTGTACAGCCTCGATTAAATGCAATAATTCCACCAAAGGCAGATAAAGAGTCTGCATTAAAAGCCCTATCGTAAACATCTAAAAGATCATTCCCAATAGCAACACCGCATGGATTTGCATGTTTCACCACCACGCAGGCCATATCTTCAAACTCTCTTACGCAAGCAAGGGCACCGTCTGCATCCATTATATTATTGTAGGACAACTTCTTACCTTGATGAATCGTTGCGTTCAAGATATTTGGTTCCTTGTTTCCAGGGGTCACGTAGGATGCAGCTGATTGATGAGGGTTTTCTCCGTATCTCATATCAGAATGTTTGTTAAAAGTTAACGATAGGTCATCTGATAGTTTTTCATCCTTAAGGTATCCATGTATGATAGTATCATATTGTGCGGTGTGCCCAAAGGCTTTAGCAGAAAGAACCTTTCTTGTTTGAAACGATATTTCTTGACCTTCTACTAGTTCGCTTGCTACTGATAAATAGTCATCCGTATCTACTATAACTGCAACCCAGCCTAAATTTTTTGCAGCAGAACGAATCATAGTTGGGCCACCAATGTCAACGTTTTCAAGAGCCATTGCCAGATCACAATTACTCTTTGAAATGGTTTCAGAAAATGGATATAGATTGCAAACAACTAGATCAATCCAATCAATATTATTTTGGGTTGCTTCTTCTTCATGCTTATTTCTTAACCCGAGTATGCCGCCCTCAATAAGCGGGTTTATAGTTTTTACTCTTCCATCCATTATCTCCGGGAAATTAGTGTAATCACTTACATCTTTTACTCTCACCCCAGAATTTTTTAGTGTTTTTGCTGTACCGCCAGTTGATAGAATTTCTATACCAACCCTTTCTAGCTTCTGAGCAAGTTCTACTACTCCGGTTTTGTCAAACACTGATATTAGTGCGCGGTTTACTTTTATAGGTTTTTTATCTAATTGCGGATTATCTATCATTTTTTTTTATCACCGCTAGCGTTAAACGACTCTTGCACACTGATTCATCCTTTTCGTTTGTTATATTTATATCCCAGACCTGGATAGTTCTTCCAATCCTTATGGGAATTGCTTTTCCATAAACCCAACCACTTCTAACCGATTTTAGGTGGCTAGCATTTATTTCTATTCCAACAATAGAATATTTATTTCTATCAATGTGCATCCCCGCCCCCATACTTCCAAGTGTCTCAGCAAAAGCAACGCTTGCTCCTCCATGAAGAAGTCCGAATGGCTGTCTAGTTTGATTATTTACAGGCATTTTTCCATCTACATAATCATCACCAAAATCTGTTATTACAATACCAAGTGCATCTACTAAAGTGTCTTTGGTTCTTCTTTTTATAAGGTTTAATCGTTCTTTTTTATCCATTTTTTTCAAAAAGTGGTATTGCCTCTAAAAAAGCCAATCCTTCTAATGCTTGAACTTTTGATTTTAACGATGATACTGTATCGTTAGAATCCACTTTGCATTTTTTCTGTATCAAGATTGGTCCTTCATCAACATTTTCGGTTACGAAGTGTATTGTACATCCTGTTTCATTATCTTTGTTTTTTAAAACTTCTTCATGAATGTTTTTATCCATTCCACCGGAATATTTAGGTAGAAGTGATGGGTGAACGTTTAAGATTTGGCCAGACCATTCTTTACAAAAAGAAGAAGATAAAATTCTCATAAACCCTATAAGAAGAATTAATTCAGAATTATGTTGGTTTAAAACTGTTGTTATCTCAGAATCAAATTCATTTCTTTCCTTTCTCTTGTGCGAAATAAAAACTGATGGGATACCGTGGTTTTTTGCCCTTTCTAAAATATAGGCATCTTCCTTGTTTGAAATAACGACAGACACACGAGCATTTAAAACACCAGAATCTATAGAATCTAATATTGATTGTAGGTCAGTTCCGTTTGTTGAACCAAGAACCCCAAGGTTTATCATCGTATTGACTGCATATGTTTTATTCGTTTTTCAATTAATTTATTAGTTCCAATATCTTTTCTATGAAAAAGAGGTCCTTTAACTCGCGAAATCTCGGTCTCAGCAATCTTTTCTGCTTCATTAATTGTACTTGCTACACCAACAAAGGATACAGTGCGGCTACCAGACTCAATGAGGTAATCTTTTTTGATATCAACTGATGCAAAATATAAAGATTCCTTATCTTTAACAGATGAAATATCAATTTTTTCCCCTCTAATTGGATTATTTGGATACCCTTTAGGAACGGCATACTTGCACACGGTGGCCTTGTTTTTGAAATTCACATTAATTTGCCCTAAGCCACCTTCGGCTATTAAACTGCATATTTCAAAAAAATCGGAATCAAGAATCGAAAGAACATTCATTGCCTCAGGGTCCCCAAACCTTGCATTGTATTCAATCAATTTAACACCATCCTTTGTTGCCATAAACCCTCCATACAAAACACCTTTATAACCTTCATTGAATTTGTGTTTTAATGCCTCGGCTGTGCGTTGATTAATCAATTGTGCATCTTCAATATCTTTTTTACTTAAGAAAGGAAGAGAGTGATTAGAGTCTGAATAGGTACCCATACCGCCCGTATTGGGTCCCTTGTCGTTTTCATAGGCTCTTTTGTGATCCTGGACAACGGGCATATGCTTCAGAGTTGTTCCATCTGAAAAACTCATTAGAGAAAACTCTTGACCAATAAACTTTTCTTCAATTAAAAACTGCTTACCTTTATTAACAAGTTCTTGGCAGTATAATAAAGCATTTTTATGTGAATGTATATGATCTCCAGCGACTTTGACACCCTTTCCTCCAGCAAGACCATCATATTTCACAACATAATCGTCTCCTAATGTGTTAAGGAATCCTTTAACACCAGTCATTGAACTAAAGGTTTTGTAATTGGGTCCTCCAGGAATATTATATTCTTTCAAGAGATTTCGTGCAAATGTTTTTGATGTTTCTATTTTTGCTAAGAGATTTTTTGGACCAACCACTTTTATTTTTTCATTATTTAAAATATCCGAAACTCCGGCCTCCAAAGGGTTTTCTGGACCTACAATAACCAAATCTGTATTAGTATGCTTAGCATATTCTAAAGTAATCTTAGGGTCATTAATATTATCAACAATCACATTATCGCAAATTTTAATAATCCCGGGGTTTTTATTAGATGCCATACAGTAAAGTTTGTTTTTCGTTTTAGATTTTGATAGTGCTTTGGCTATGGTATGCTCCCTTGCCCCAGAACCTATAAGCAGAATGTTCATTTTAAAACTAATCTTTCGTTTACACGTTGGGATTCCATTTCTCCCATTTTTTTCTGATCAATATCTCCAGTAATATAATTACCGTCTAAACAAGCCATACAGGGTTTGTTTATATTATGTTCCCCTTTTCTGGTGACTGCCTCTTTTAATTCATCAATTTCTTGGTACATTAATATATCAACACCAATAAATCTCTCTATCTCATTAATGGTTTTATTAGCAGCTGTTAATTCTTTTGTTGTAGGCATATCCACACCATAAAAACAGGGAAACCTAACTGGTGGGCAAGCCGAAATAAAATAAACATTTTTAGCACCAAATTCTCTAACCATTCTTACTATCTCGCGACTGGTATTTCCTCTTACAATACTATCATCAATAATCATCACATTTTTTCCACGTATCTCAAACTCCTGTGGTACAAGTTTATATCGAACAGACTTTTTTCGTTCTTTATTACCCGGCATAATAAAGGTTCTTCCAATAAATGGATTTTTATATAGCCCTTCTGAATAACGAACACCTAATTCATTAGCAAAACTAAGGGCAGATGTGTTTGCGGTAGATGGTGCTGGAATTACAATGTCAGGAATATTATTTTTATGTTTTTTCTTCCATTTTTCTGCAAGGTTTTGTCCCATTCGCAATCTAGAACGATAAACGCTGACATCATTTTGAATACAATCAGGTCTTGCAAAATAAACATATTCAAAAACACAAGGAGTGAATTCTTTATTTTTTAAAATTCTGCTATGTATTTTGCCATTCTCTTCAATCCAAATAACTTCCCCTGGCTTAACATTTCCAGCTGGTTTAAAACCTAATGTGTAAAACATAGTAGTTTCAGAGGCAAATATATAATCTATCGATCCATCTTTGTTTTTTCTTTTTCCTTTTACTAGGGGTCTTATACCATGGGGGTCGCGAAATACAAACATTCCCCTTTTCATAATCGTTCCAATAACAGAGTATGCACCTTTGACTCTATCAAAGACTGTCGTTACTCCTTGACATATTTTATCGAAGAACAAACTGTTATCTGGGATATTTGTTTTTTGGTTCATAGAGTGAGAAAATATATGCAATATGATTTCTATATCTACTGATGAGTTGATATGGCGATTATCTTTTTCAACTATTTCCTTTGATAATTCTGTATAATTAACAAGGTTTCCGTTATGTGCCATTGAGATACCATAGGGAACATCTGTAAAGACTGGTTGAGCTTCTTCAACGCTAAACCCACCAACGGTTGGGTATCTTGTATGTCCAATTCCTACATGTCCTAATAGTCTAGACATGTTTCTTTCGTCAAATATATCTCTTACAAGCCCTGTCCCTTTTTTAAGATGGAAACGATTGCTATATGTCATAATTCCTGCAGCATCTTGCCCCCTATGTTGCAAATGTATCAGGCTATCATAAAGCTCACCAGCGACTGAATTATTTTCAGAAATAATTCCTACTACGCCACACATTACAAACTTCCTGCTATATCTGAAGAATTACCTGTATATAGTTCAGGATTAAGTTTTAGTAAAAACTCTTTGTCATTTGCAGAAATTTTTAATGATTTTATAAAAGTTTCTAAAGAGTCTTTATTAATTTTTTCGCCCCGAGTTAATTCTTTTAGGTTTTCATAAGCATCTTTTTTACCAGCTCTACGTAGAATTGTTTGGAGCGCTTCTGCTAATACTTCCCAGTGATTATTTAATTCTGTTTTCATCCTTTTTTTGTTTATAGCAATTCGAGAAAACCCCTTAGATATGTTTTTTAGCGCTAAGTATGAGTATCCTAATGCAATTCCTTGATTTCGAAGAACGGTTGAGTCAGAGAGGTCTCTTTGCATACGAGAGATTGGAAGTTTATCTGCAAAGTAAGATAAAAGAGCATTTGAAATTCCAAGATTACCTTCCGCGTTTTCAAATTGGATTGGGTTTATTTTATGAGGCATTGTGGAAGATCCAACTTCACCTCTAATTTTTTTTTGTTGTAAAATCCCTCTACTGATATAAAGCCAAATATCTATGCAAAGATCCTTCAAAATGGAATTTAAACGGATAATTTGATGATAGCTTTCTATTGCGCTATCATGTGGTTCGATTTGTGTGGTAATCAAATTTGCTTCAAGTCCAATTGATTTTAAAAATCTTTTTGTAAAGCGTTGCCAGTTCACATTTGGATATGCGCTTATATGGGCTGCCCAATTTCCAGTTGCCCCACTAAGCTTTCCTTGAAGCCTATGTCGTTTTAATTGATATAGTTGTCTAGAAATCCTATTACAAAAAACAGCAAGTTCTTTTCCAAATGTTGTTGGTGTGGCAGGTTGTCCATGTGTCATCGATAACATAGGGGTTTTGCTATACTGTTTGGATAGTTTTTTTAAAGAACTATATAATTCCCCCAAAGTCGGCATATAAACTTGTTTTATTGCGTGTTTCCACATCAATGAGTAAGAAATATTATTAATATCTTCCGATGTTAAAGCAAAATGAATCCATGGGTGTAGATTTTTACTACAGTTGTTTTGGATGTAATACTCTATTGCCTTTACATCGTGATTGGTATCAGATTCTATGTTTTTTACTTCTTGTGCATTAATAAAATCAAAGTTTTGATATAGCTTTCTTAGTTTGTTTTGTTGATTTTTGGTTAATGATACGAGGTCTTCAATTTTTTTTTCATGACTCAGGGCTATTAAATACTCCACTTCAACATAAATACGATACCGCATGAGGGCAGCTTCTGAGAAATATGTTCCAAGCTCTTTTACGCTATTATTGTAGCGACCATCTAAAGGAGATAAAGCGCTGAGTGGGTTATACACCCAGTATCCGTTTAACAGCTAGAGCACAATTACCAGGATCAATCACTGTTAATACAGGGGTTTTGCTAGGCATTTGAAGTGTGGAGTGAATATTAACTAGCATATCCGATTTGTCAGAAAAAGGAGGGCATCCAATTGTCGGGAATTTAGAGTTCGCAGCTACAAAACCAGATAGAGCATTTGATCTTCCGGCAATGGTAATATAAACAATTTTATCTTTATCTTTATTGGCGGTTATTATGTCTAAGACCTTTATTGGTTCTTTATGTGCGGATGCTGCGTGTTGTTCCCACGCTATTCCGAAGTTATCAAGATTATCAGTTATTTTTTTTGCGTGGGGTTCGTCTGAAGTTGAACCCATTATTATTACAACCTTCATGATAGGGTCTCCATATTTTGATTAATTCTATTTTGAATTGATTTTCCAGTATCTGGGAAGGGGAAAAGCCCCCCTGTTATGGTCTCATAGAGGTAAATATATCTGCTGGATAGCTCAATTACCAAATCTTCAGGGGCGTCAGGGAGGGTGTTGTCATTATAGGGGTCACAGTTGTCAACAAACCATAGTCGTAAAAATTCTTTATCTATATTCTGAGGTTCGAGACCTGAATTCATTCTTTCTTGATAAGATTCAGCTATCCAATACCGACTAGAATCTGGAGTATGTATCTCATCAATTAAAACAATGTTTCCATTTACATCACGACCCATTTCGTATTTGGTATCTACTAAAATCATACCGTTTTCGATAGCTTTTTTTTGTCCAAAAGAAAAAAGTTCTAAAGCTTTTTTACTACAATACTCCCAGTCTTCTTTGCTCATCCATTTTTCTTTTACAATATCAGTTGGTGATATTGGCCTATCGTGTTTTTCTTCTTTTGTAGTTGGCGTAAGCATGTTCTCATCAAGCTTTTGATTTTTAATTAAGCCTTCAGGTAGTTTGTTACCACAATATTCACGATCGCCATTATTATATACAGTCCAAAGTGATGTACTGGTGCTTCCGGTTATGTAGCCTCTTACCACAAATTCAATTGGAAAAACCTTGCATTTTTTTGCTAGGGTTACGTTTGGATCTGGAATTTTTATCACATGGTTTTTGATTATATCTTTTGTTTGATCAAACCACCATGCACTTGTAAGATTAAGAACTTGACCTTTGAATGGAATTGAAGCCAGGACCCTGTCAAATGCGCTTTGTCTATCTGTGGTTATAAGTGCAATCTTATTACCAAGATTATATTGGTCTCTAACCTTTCCAGTTTTTTTTATTCCCCGTGATAGAGATGTGTTAGTTAAAGTATTGTTTAGTTCCGCTTTGATACGGCTTTTATAGTGTTTAGTTGATTCTATAGCATTCATGAGATAATGGGTTAAATAGTATGTTTGTTTCTAAAATTTCATTAATAATGGTTTCGATATTACCGCGTTTCGAGGACAGATTCCACACCACACCACGTTTTAATTTAACAAGTCCATTTATCTGAAACCGGTGTTTTAAAGACTCTTGTTTTAATCGTCCATAGATGTCTTCCTTTTGGCGCACTAGAATAGATATAGTTTTTTCATTTGTTTTAATATTGCCTAAAAACTCCTTATTTGAATTATATAATTCACCAGATGATTCTATTTTATTCATGATTTTTTCTTTTTCCCCATCTGTTGTTATTTCCCAGTGAGTTTGTCGAGTCAATACCACATCATAACCAAATTGAATTAAAGAGTTTTGAACTGATGAAGCCTCGTTGTCAGTGATAATCATGTTGACCACCCATTCAGTGGAGGAGTCAACAACTTTATATTTTTTTAACTCAACCTTTTCTTTATTGTGTTTAAGAACATGGTTTGTAATGGGATGGTTTTGTTGAATAAAATCTTTCATTGAATAAAAGACAAGGTCACCATTTTTTGTTCTTTCTGGGTGCGGCATCATTGCCATAATATTTCCTTGATTATTGCACACCGCTGCAAGATTATGTATAGATCCATTTGGATTAACAGGAAATTCGTCTAGTATTTTTCCTTCCTCATCGCAGTATTGATAGACAGCCTGATTATTTGATATGATTTTTTTTAATAAAGATTTGGGAATTACAAATCTTCCCTCACCGTGGGCTAAGGGAATTTTTATTATTTGTTCTTTTTTTAGTTTTCTGGTAAAGGCGCACCTATTTGAGGCAGCAGACATCTTGATATTTACCCAAGTGTTATAATATCCCACACCAATTACATGCCCATCTTTTATCCTCTTGTTGTCTGTAAGAGCCATTCCAACCTGGTTGTTTTTTAATCCTGGGACCAAACCACTTTCTACTAAGATTTGAGCTCCATTACAGATACCTAGAAGAGGTTTGTTTTTTTTTGATTCAACTGTTAATTGTCTCATAATGGGGTCTAGGGCAGCTATTATCCCCGCTCTTGATCTATCTTCGTAGGAAAACCCACCGACTATTATATAACCATCCAAATTTGAAAGTTTTTTTGGGTTATCATTCCATAAAAACTCCACTGGTTCTATTCCCACTCGATTGCAAGCCATGAAGGTCTCTCTTTCTGTGTTTGAACCAGGAAACTGAATTATTCCTATCTTAATTTTAGACTGCATACGTATTATTTTATTGTTACCTGTTTATTGCCGCTTACTATTTTACCTATTTCATATACTGGCGACAGATTTTTTAGTGTGCTGGAGACCATATCTATTTCTTCCTTGTTAACTATGAAAACCATTCCTATTCCCATGTTAAACGATCTAAACATTTCGGTTTCTTCAATATCCCCAATGGATTGCATTGCAAAAAATATATCCAAGATGGGCCAGGAATCTTTCTGTATTAACGCTTTACATCCTTCAGGTAATACTCGTGGAATATTTTCAATTAATCCACCTCCAGTAATATGCGCAATCCCATGTATATCAATTTCTTCTTCAAGAAGTAAAGACAAATGATTAGTATAGTTTATATGTGGTTCTAAAAGAGCTACTCCAATAGATTTTTCAAGTCCTGAAATCTTATCTTCTATATTATAATTACCAATATCAAAGAATACTTTTCTAGCCAAAGAGTATCCATTTGTGTGTAAACCACTTGAAGGAAGGCCAATGATTCGATCGCCTACTTTTATTTTTTCCCCTGTTATTATCTTTTCTTTTTCTACAAACCCCGTTATAATACCAACCAAGTCATGTTCACCTTTGAGATATGTATCTGGCATTTCTGCGGTTTCCCCACCAACAAGCGATACCCCCGTATCTATGCATGCATTAACCATACCAGAGACTATGCTTTCAACAATTGCTGGTTTTAGTTTATCATTTGCAATATAATCAAGAAAGGTCACGGGTTTTGCGCCCATTACTAATATGTCATTTGCACATGCGCTTAAGAGGTCTACACCTATGGTATCAAATTTGTTTAGTTTTCTGGCTATGATGGCTTTGGTACCTACTCCGTCTATGCTTTGAACCATGACTGGGTCTTTGTATTCATCTAGAATGGGTTTTAATTCATAAAGAGATCCAAAACTACCTAATCCAGTCAGCACGTTTTTTGTAAAGGTAGATTTGACACTATTCTTGATAAGGTCAACCGCATCATTTCCTGCATCGATGTCTACCCCTGCTGATTTATAGTCCACTTTTGTCATTTTTGATCTATCTCCAAATTAAATTTCTATCTAAAGTTTTTCTCTGAGACCATTTTCCCATCTACGTTTTGCTTTAGTTACACTGATGTGAATTGTATTGTTTAATTTTATTTGGGTACCGCCTGTTTTTCCAATCCTAAAGGTCTTTAAATTATATTTTTCAAATATGTTTTTAACAATCGATGTATTATTTTTTTCAGTTTCCATTACAAAACCTCCGGTTTCAGAAAATAATACTTTATAATTTTCTAGATTACTGGGAATTTTAGCTGAGCAGCCAATGTTGTTGCCAAATGTCATTTCTGCAATTGATGTTGCGATTCCACCATCCGATATATCATGACAAGAAAGGAGAAGGCCTTCTTCTGCGCAATCTGTGATGGCAAACATTTGATTTTTTGATTCAATTAAATTTGGTTTTGGGACATTTGCTCCAAGCTCTCCCAATAATTGATAATATATAGACCCACCTAGTTCGTTTTTTCGCTCACCTATCATTAGTAAATCAGATTCTGATTTTTGAAAATGCATAGGTAATGCATGTTCAATGTTTTTTAGTTTTCCAAGGCAGCTCACAATCGGGCTAGGGGGGATTGATCCATTTTTAGATTCGTTATAAAAACTTACATTCCCAGCAATAATTGGAGTTGGATTTTCGGGGTACTCCTTAAGGGTTATCGTATTGCATGCATCAGATACACCCCTTACTCCTTCAACAAATTCCCACATTTGATTAGGTTTTTCTGGGTTTCCAAAGCAGAGGCAGTCGGTCACTGCATGCGGAGTAGCTCCCACCGCTGAAACATTTCTCATTGCCTCAACTACGGCATTTACACCACCCCAGTAAGGACTTATCATTGAATATCTTGGATTGTGGTCCGTTGAAAGCGCTATTCCAACCTTGCGTATTTCTTTTGGGTAGTTTAAGGAGTTAAAGGGAGCTAAGACCCCTGAGTCTGCAGTCCCAGATTCCATGAGCACTCTTCCCTGTACTTGTTTATCATATTTTTCAAAAATAGGTTCTCGGCTAGCAATGTTTTCGTGCCCTAGAACCTCCAATAATGTTTTTGTAAGGTCATTTGGATGGAGGAGCTCCGGTTCAGATAAGGATAAGTTTGGGTTTTTGGATGGTCTGTCATATAAGAATCCTTTTGTTACCTCTTTTGCTGAAGCATTTACGATTTCCTCTTTTTCATTGTGTACAATGTACTGGCCATCATTCCGTATTTTGCCAATTACAGATGCCATTGCTCCTTTACTCGTACCAGGAAGGTCAAAGATATTATTATAATGATTTACTATCATGGGTGTTATATCAGGAGGACTAACCCACATAAATCTCTCTTGTGTTTCACTACAAAGATATATTGACGGGTGTAGGCCGTCCATTCCAATGTGAATTTTTTCCATCCAAACTTCAGAACCAAAGCCTGATGTTTCTGCCAGTTCCACGCTAGCACATGCAACGCCCCCAGCCCCTAGATCTTTGAATCCGACTTTATTAATAAGATTTTTGTTTTTTAGGATCTCAAATAGTGCATATGATGATTTTAGTAGATGCCTTTCAAGGAATGCGTTTGGTTCTTGTACTGCTCCCTTATTTTGTTCTTTTTTTTCTTCTTCCAGTTCGAGTGATGCAAAACTTGCTCCACCAAATCCGCTGTTATCTGTAGGTTTTCCTATTAGAATTAGGTCATAATTATTTGCGTTTTCTGGTGCATAAGAGTGAATGATATGATCTTCTCTAACGATACCAAGGGTAACTAATGTCACAAGACAATTTTCATTGTATCCTTTATCAAAATATAGATCACCACCAATATTTGGTATCCCTAATGGGTTTCCATAACCGGCTATTCCCTCGACTACACCATCATGTATCCATTTTGTTTTATTGTGATGAATATCTCCAAATCTAAGGGAGTCTGTTGAGGCGATTACTTCTGCACCCATACACATTACATCTCTCACGTTGCCACCAACACCAGTTGCTGCACCTTCATACGGAACGATTTGAGATGGGTGATTATGAGATTCGTGGCTCATAACGATACACCAACGGTTATCTTCATTATCTTTTGTAATTGAGACTACTCCAGCATCTTCTTTTGCTCCAAGAACAACATCAGGACCTTCCGTGGTAAATTGTTTTAAATGTTTTCTACTGCTTTTATAGCTACAATGTTCTGATCCCTGAATTGAAAACAAAACAAGTTCTGCAATAGAGGGGGGTCTGTTAAGCATTTCATTTTGTATTTTTAAGGCTTCTTTTGGAGTTATGGATATATTTAAATCGAAGAGAGTTTCTTTAATTTGATTTTCAGATAAACCTGAAAAATCAACGACTTCTTTGGTAAATGCCATTATCTTATGATAGTTTCATGCCGCTGCGGACCAACAGAGACAATCTTAATAGGGCAATCTACTTGGTCTTCAATAAAGGAAATATAATTTTTTAAAGAATTGGGTAGCTTATTATATCCTTTTTCCCAAATTTTATTAGGTAAACTTGACCATCCTTGCATAGAGGTATAAACAGGTTTTGCATTTCTATACTTAGTAAGACTTGCAGGCATTTCAGTGATATGTTTTCCATTTATATCGTAGGCTATACAAATATTTAATTTATTGAATCCATTTAATACGTCTAGTTTAGTAAGTGCGATTTCAGTAAGACCATTAACTCTAACTGCTTGTCGGACTTGAACTAAGTCTAGCCACCCAACTCTTCTCGGCCTTCCGGTTGTGGTACCATATTCCCCGCCTTTTTTTCTTAAAAACTCAGCTTCATCACCATGTATTTCAGATGGCAACGGACTTTCACCAACTCTACTGAGATATGCTTTCACAACACCAATTATTCTATTAATATTTCGAAAACTAACCCCCGTCCCTGTTGAAATATGTCCTGCGGCTGTATTTGATGATGTTGTAAAAGGGTAGATACCGTGGTCAACATCTAAGCTGATACCTTGAGCTCCTTCAAATAAAATAGATTTATTGTTCTTCAGAGCATTATATAGTTCAAAAGATGTATCGTTAATATATGGTTTTAATTGTTCTCCATAAGTACAATATGAACTAAAGATATCATTAATGGAAATGTCTAATTTTTTTGAAAGAACTTTTTCAATAATGCCTTTTGCAAATGCATGCCCTTTAGTTAGTTTTTCCATCAATACATCTGGTTCTAATAAATCAACAATCCGTATTCCATTTCTAAACATTTTATCTGCATATACAGGAGCAATACCTCTCCGGGTGCTTCCTGCTGCTAGTTTTCCTTGATGATTAGATAGCGCTCCATCAAGAGCTATGTGATAAGGCATAATAACATGCGCACGATCACTTACCATTAATCTAGGGTTGATCCCTTTATTTTTAATATAATTTATTTCATCTAATAAGGCTTCGGGGTCTACAACCACACCATTTCCTATAATTGATATTGGTGTTCCATATATTATACCGGAGGGAATCAGATGTAATTTATAGGTTTCTCCTTTCACTATAACGGTATGCCCAGCATTGTTACCGCCTTGGAATCTTACAACATAGTCAGATTCCCCTGCAAAAAAATCAGTGATTTTCCCTTTACCTTCATCGCCCCACTGGGCTCCGACGATTGCTGTGATTTTAGATGACTTGATAGACACTAATTGAACTGAAAGCAGACTTCTATATGATAATTAATAAAAATAAAACAAATAAAATTCGCATGTAAGGTTACATTTAAAATCAATTAAACCAAAAGGTCAAAAATCAAAAACTTTATAAAAACAGTTTTATTTTTTGGAAATAATATTATATCTTGATTTTGCCCAATCTAACAATCTCCTAAAAGGTGGAAAATAATCAGCTAAAATAATTAAACCAGGTATCCCAAAAACCCAACCCTGAAATAATGGGATTAGTCCTCCAATCAACCCAATGATTAATAAAAAAAGGCCTAATGTAATTCTAGCTGTATGTTTTACCATTTAGTATGTAATGACCAGTTCATCATTTAATGATTGTCTAAATGATGAACTGAGTTTATTTAATAGATGTTTTTCTAAAAACCCATGTACAATATTATTAATCAAAGGGAGGGTTCTTTTTGGAGATAAAGGACCAACATCCATTACATATGAAATGAACGGTGAAAATAAAGGAATATCTGTAAAGTCAAGGTGAAGTGTTTGTTTAATAAATAAGCGATGTTTTACGTTAGAAGATTGTTTTATGAGTGTGTCAAGTTTTTCATAATTGTTTGGATAATCAGATTCATTCCAATTCATTCTTCCCATAAATAAAAACGGGATTTTTAAACCAGATGACAAAACTGAATCAGGAACTGGATTAATCCATCCATCTAATGCTATACAAGCCTTGATTCGTTTATCAATGTGCGATGCAAACGTTGCGGTGCCGCCACCATATGAATGACCTCCAACAGCAATACTGGTTAAATCTAGATGGTTGATTAAATGTGATTCAATAAGACCATTGTTAATTTTTTCAATTTGATTAAGAATAAATACTATGTCTAGGGTTCTTGTATTGATTTGTTTTTTTCTAATATTTATACTATCTGGATGACCGGTAATTTCTGATTTGTAGTTTGCTATAAACCCACTTGGGAAAATTGATAGATTAGAGTCATAGCTGTGGTCCGGAGCAAAAACAATATAACCATTACTTGCGAGGTGTTCAAAAAGAACTTGATGCAAGTGCCTCGACCCAGTAATACCATGAGAAAAAATAAGTACTGGATATTTAGAATTTTTCCCAATACAAGGCACATTTCTTATGCTATTTGTTTTTATCATGCTTAAATGACTAGGTAAGAACTCAGGTATTTTACCAGCGGATGCCATAGATGTGGCCCTTAAATTAATAAAGTCCAAGTATGGAGATGGTTCAAGTGTTTTGTTTTTAATTGTTGGATACCAGGCTTGTACCATTATTTGTCTATTATCTTCTTTATCTTCTTCAGTAAACCATTCTAGTCGAGAACTATCAACCCAGTGAAAGGTTTCAGTACCAACAGTAAAATCTCCCGATGGCTCAGGGAGGCTGAATACAGGAACTGATAAGGGTAGTATTAAAGCTATGAATAACCAAAAAAAAAGTAGACCAATAACAACCCGAGGTATTCGGTTTTTAAATTTTTTATATGTTATGAATAAAATTGGTAGTAAATAAAGAGAAGGAAAAAATTGCCATCGTATTCCTTCTAGATAATATTGGCATATCAGAATTATTGTTGAAGATAAGAGAAGCAAAAGAAAATATATATGATTTCGATTACTTAATAAAGCCGCTAGAGCTAACGTTGTTAAGGTAATATTAGTTATTTCAAAAGGAAGCATTGGTTTAGGCGTTGTAAATTAGATTATGAAAATACAACGGGAATCAACAGGATGGCATTTCAAAAATTAGAATTCAAAAAAACAACTGATAAAAAGATGATTTCCCAATCAAAAGATTTTTATGATATTATAGCACAAAGAAGAACCGTAAGAGATTTTTCGAAAGAGAATATTCCACTTGAAATTATTATTAATTCAATAAAAAGCGCATCTTCTGCCCCATCGGGTGCAAACAAACAACCATGGCATTTTGTTGTGGTCTGTGATTTGCGGGTTAAGAGAGCAATCAGGTCTGCAGCTGAAAAAGAAGAAAAAGAATTTTATGAACATAGAGCGCCAGATTATTGGTTAGATGATTTAAATCAATTTAAAACGAATTGGAAAAAACCTTTTTTGGATACAGCACCGTATCTAATAGTTGTATTTAAAAAAAAATATGATTTAGTGGGTAATAAAAAGAAAAAAAACTATTATGTGAATGAGTCTGTTGGAATTGCTTCGGGTTTTTTGTTAGCATCCTTGCATAATTCAGGTCTTGTGACATTAACACATACACCATCACCGATGGGCTTTTTAGAAAAAATATTAAATCGACCAAAAAATGAGAAAGCCAGTCTTCTAATCCCTGTTGGATTTCCAGCCAAAGATGCTAAGGTACCAATACTAAAAAAAAGAAGCATCAATAACATATGTACGATAGTTTGATATTTTATGTCTATTAGAATACTGATTACAGGTGGAACCTTTGACAAGGAATATGATGAAATAACAGGAAGTTTATTCTTTGAAGATACACACATGAAAGAAATTTTAGAACTTGGAAGGTCAAAATTAGAAGTAAAAATTAGAACATTGATGTTAGTAGATAGCTTAGATATGACAGATACAGATAGGAGTCTTATTTTAGAAAATTGTAAATCTGTCAATGAAAATCATATTGTGATAACTCATGGTACAGACACTATGACCAAAACGGGAAAAATTATAGCTAAAGCGAATCTTAAAAAGACAATCGTTCTTACTGGAGCAATGATACCATATAAATTTGGAAGTAGCGATGGGTTGTTTAACCTGGGAGGGGCGTTAGCTTTTGCACAATCATTAACGCATGGTGTGTATATTGCAATGAATGGGAGGTTTTTTAATTGGGATAAGGTACAGAAAAACAAAAAAACAGGTACTTTTGAAGAGATTGCTAAATATTGACAGAAATCAAACGTATAAAAAGGATAAAATGGAAAGCAAAGTATTATATCATAATCCAAGGTGAAGTAAAAGTCGTGAAGCAGTCTTGCTTCTTAAACAAAATAATGTAACCTTTAAAGTTGTTGAGTATTTAAAAGTTCCTCTAAAAAAGAGCGAAATACATATTTTGGCTAGAAAGCTTGGAAAAAGGCCAAAAGAATTTTTAAGAAAAGGTGAGTCAGATTTCAAACAAAACGATGTTGGTAGTTATCTTGAAGATGATGAAAAGATAATAGAATTTTTAGAAAAATATCCTAAAATAATGGAAAGGCCCATTTTTGTTAATGATAAAAAGGCAATAGTAGGTAGGCCACCTAAAGATATATTATTAATTTTAGATTAATAATATATTTAATGTAATCTATTTGAATAGTTTCTTAAGCATATTATATAAATCAGGATTAGGCATATCCTGCCCAAGATATATTTCATTTGTGTCTTTTTGGAATATCATTTCCCAATGAAGGTGAGACCCTTCTTTTGATCCGATAGTACTTTCTCGCATACCAGAATTACCGGACCTACCAATCAATTCACCTTGCTCTATAATAAGTCCTGGTATAATATTTTCTTCGATGTGTGATAAATGAGCATAAATAGTAATAATTCTATACTCTTCCAACAAATCAAACCCGTGGTCTATAAATACAGCTCTTCCCAATAAAATATTATTGAAAATATCAGAAGGAGTATAACCAACTTTTGCACTTTTTTTTAATAGGTCTTCTCTAAAATTTGGTGGAACTTCTTTAAATCCATGATCAGCCCTTAATACAACTCCACGGGAGACATTTTTTACAAGAGATCCCCAGTTTGCAAAAAAATCTATTCCTCTATGAATACCGCTTCTATAATCCCGAGGTGCATTTGGCAGTCGCATGGTTCGTTTTGGAACTGGTACCCCATCACATGGTAAAATTAAATTTATATTTTCTACCCATTTTTTATTAAATGAAAAAACTGGTTTTTTTAGGTTTAATTTTTCTTTATTGATTTTAGATAAAATAGAAATGGGAGAGTTCTTAATATGCTCTTTATTATTTCCAATGAGGAAAGTAAAACAATATAATAGCAAAAGATAATTTTTCATTTACTGGTTAAGATATTTTAATCCCTGAATGCAAGCGGTTGTTGGATTACCAGAAAAATGTTTTATGTTTTTTCCAATCATAATGGAATCTTTTTCTTCCGTTCCAAATGAAAAGCGTCCTTTAAAATAAATAATAGCTGTTGGAATATTAATTATTTTAATAGTTTCTAAAATCCCATATTGATATCTTGCCCAAGATGTAGGAATAAATAATATACCTTGTGCCCATTTTCTATTTCTTTGCAAATAATTTATTGCCTGGAATTCTTTATGAGTTTGTTCAATTTTAAATCTCACCTTGCTTTTATTAAGATATGACTTTATTTCCTTATTTAGTTTATCTAAAGTTAAATTTTTATTTATTGATGATGATTTAAGACCTAGAAGGTTCAGATTGGGTCCTTGTAAGATTATAATATTCATACTAATGGAATAAAATTATCTATAATATAACCAATGATTATTCCAATTAGAAGAACGACGGTTAAGATTCTTCCCTTTGTCAAGTGGGTTGCATATCCTTTTTTTATGGCTACTGCAGATATCAAAGTACTCATAGCATTTAATAACCAAAAAACTGGAATTGTAATTATTTTAATTATTAATGGTCTCACTATTGTTATAGAAGCGATTAAAGCCCCCATGCCTAAAATTGCTTGTGTAAATACTCTTATAACAAACGATGAAAAAATGATTATACTTTCATTGACGCCCAAGTATAATGCTGAAATTATCCAAAAAATAATTCTATTTAGCCCTATATTTAATTACAATACTATGTCCATAATATTTTTCTGTCTCTTCTTCATTAGTGCTTATAGTTAAAAATTCATCATTGACTTGATATGTGCCATCAATGGTATCAGAATCAGCAATTATTCTTATACGTTCTTCTTTTACATACCATGTTCCCACACCCTCCCTTTTAATACCATCGGTTATTACGTTATAGATTAATTCTCCAGATTTATTAAAAGATATAGTTTCAACATTGTCTAAATCCTTATCAGTGATGGAAACTTCTTTCTCTTCTGCATGTGTAGTGGTTTGCATTGTTTCAAAAGTCCACTTTCCAAGCAATTTAAGGTGTTTATATTTAGGCGTTATTTTTAGAGAACTATTTTGTGCTGTAATAATAACGCAAAATATTAGAATAAGAAAAGCATGGGGGTTTTTCATTCTGTTCTCCAAATCAAGATTAGTTAATTAGAATAATTACTTAGCCAAACTTATTTCAATGAATTAATCTTTGCGTGTACAGATATCCAAGGGGTATTTATTTTTGCGGCCATAATAATGCTATTACTATTTATTTTGGAAACCCAAACTTCTCTAACAAAATTTTCATTTACAATATATTTCATAAAATAATCTGTTTCCTTATTAATTTTATTTAATGAATCTGTTATAGATATATCTAATCTATAATGGTCACACAATACTGAATCACCTCCATTCCAGATATTAGAAGAATCAGCCCAGACAAAACGAGCTTTTCCAAATAATCCTTCATGTTCAAGATTAAACCATTTTGTATCTAAATTAAATGCATTATAAGATTGCACCATTGCTAAAAGTGAAAAAATATTATGTGTTATTTTTGGGATTTTAATTTTTATTTTATCGTTATATATAAGTACATCATTAGTGTCTATTAAACCAAATAGAGATGTTTGATAATCACCTTGTTTAATCTTTTTTTTCCAGCTTTTTATCACAAAATTATTTGGATTAAATTTTGCTTCATAATAATTAGTTGTAGGCCAAAAAAAATCAAATATACCCCTGTTTTGTGTTTTAAAAATGATGCTGCCAGAATCAGATTTTATTTGTTCAATATCAGCAGCATGTATCCCCATAATATTTATTGAATAATTTTGGCTGTACAACTTTATAGTCGTTATAAAGAATATGATTATAATTTTCATTTTTTCCAGCTAAACTTTCCTCTCAATCCCAATAGTCCAATTATTGGGATATATAACGGTTGCATTATGGACCAAAGACAATAAATCCATGCACTGTTTTTAATGTTAAACAATTTTCCTCCTAAAAAAACAACTGCTCCATCAAAAATGAACTTTATTAAAAATAATAACATCCACGGTTTCCCTAATAAAAAAAATGAAAGTATTAATGAGTTAAAGAAAAACATCGTTATTAAAAACATAAAAAAAGCAGGAGCTTCTTTTAAATTTACTTTTGAATTTGAAGACCATCTTACTCTTTGATTAATAAATTCTTTTATTCCCAACATCGGTGAAGTTTTTACAAATGAATTGGGGTCTATGTTTACATAAGCATTCCTTATCTTTGATATTTTTTGCACTAAATACATATCATCACCAGATATTCGATTCTTTACTGGATTAAACCCACTAATAGCATTAAAGTCGTTTTTATAGAAGGCAAGGTTTTGACCAGTTCCTGACCAGAAATAGCCCCACCCTGCTGACCCAGTATTTGCTACTATTATACTAAAAAAGTCTATTTTTTGATACTCAACAAACCAATTGTTAAAATCATTGTATATTTGAGAAAACCCAATAACAATACTATTTTGATTTATGACACTATATACCATACTAGAAACCCAAAGTTTCCCAACACGGCAGTCAGCATCGGTTAAAACAATAATCTCACCTTTAGCCGATTCAATCCCTAGGGATAAAGCATGTTTTTTTGGGGCCATATCAGATGATTTTTCATTGACTGTAATAACTTTTATTAATTCATAATTATTTTCAGCTTTATTTAAAATATCTAATGTTGAATCATTAGATCTATCATTTACTATTATAACTTCTAGTTTTTCAAGAGGATATTCTTGGGCAATAAGATCGGTTATTAAATCAGAAATAAAATCTTCTTCATTCCTAGCTGCTATGACTACAGATACGAATGGCATATCCTGTAAACAAGCTACCTGAAGGTTTTTGTGTTTAAATAAACCAGATATGATAAATAAAATAAAAAAAACATAAATGATTAAACAAAAAGTAGTAATAATTGGCATACGTTATATTTTAAAAAAATAGCCAGGAATAACAAAATAAATCAGAATACCAAATATATCAATACTTGTTGTAACAAAAGGGCCCGTTGCTACTGCTGGGTCAATATCTTCTTTTTCTTCTTTTTTAAGAAGCTCAATAATAGACTGAGCCTGATTATTCTCTAATGAACCTAAAATATAGCTTTGATCATTAGTTGATGCATTTTGAATCAAATCAACAATTCGTTGTGGCTTTTCAATAGTTAATAATTGTTCAATAATTATGTCATCTAATTCAACTAAAAATTTTAAAGTATGATTATTATTGTCCATAAGGCTAAACACTTGCTTTTTCTATTCAACGGTGAAGCATCTAAACACAATAGAAAGATCAGCGGGGTGGGTTTTCTTGATTAATTTAACAAGATTTGTTTGTGCATGTCGCCTGAGCAACCTACCAAAAGTGTCTTTTAAAACTTTAATTTCATGCTTAAAAATTTCTTTTCTCATAAGCTTTTATTGCCCATTTTATTTATTCCTATAAAGCCAATGCCTAATAAAAGAATCGCAATAATAATAAATATTGGTGAAACGTGATTATTCCATAAATAAATATTATTATCTTGAATATTAAAAATTGCAAATAATAAAGCTGTGGTATTATTCATACCGTGTAGTATAAGGGGTGGAATCACTGAATTGGTTTTCCAACTTAAAAACCCAAGAATGATTCCCAAGATATATATTTGAGCAAACCAATAAGGATTCATATGAATCACAGCGAATATTAAAGCTGTAATAAGAATAGCTCTAGTCACATCTTTCCATTGTTTTTCAAGTATTTTTTGTAAAAACCCTCTAAAAAGAAGTTCTTCTCCCAGTGGTGCAATTATAGCAACTGCAATAAACAATAATACAAAACCTAAAAATGAATCTGGTTGTAATAACTCATTTAAATCAAGAATATAATCAGGGGCGGGTACTATTATTTGTATTATTCTATCAAGTTCATCTGATAGTATTATAATACCTAAGGATAATAAAATGGTAGATTTTAATATATCTGTACTAACTAGATTTAGCCGGAGAGTAGCAAGTAACGATCTTTTTTTTGTTATTAGATACCAAATTAAGGGAAGCAGCATGAAGCCTTGCCCTATGATAAAAGATAAAAAAGTATAAAATTTTTGAGAGCTAGTAGAACTATTAAGACCAATTCCAAGGACAAGAGCTCCAGCAAAAAATGCAGAGAAAAGTGACGCAAAAACTAAGCTAAAAGCAACTTTAGTACTGAAAGGATTATTGGTTGGTTTTAGTTTTTGCATTAATGCTGAAAAGGATAGCTATATTAAAAATTATAAAAAAATAATATATTAAATCAGAATTATATCAGAGCATTTAATCAATTTTTTGCTGTTGCAATGTACATAATAATAGAAGCAGAAGTTGAGATATTCAAAGATTCACCCAACCCTAATTTTTTGATTGATATACTGTTTTTAGTTGTTTTAATATTTTTTAGTGATATGCCGTGGGCCTCATTACCAAAGATGATAACATATTTTTTTGGAAATGCAAATTGTGATACGTTTAAACCCTTGATTTGTGTAGTAATGAGTGTGTGGGTTTTTGCAAAAGCATTTAATTCTACCTTTTTATATATTTTTAAGTAAAAATGTGCTCCCATTCCTGCTCTAATAGTTTTTGGATTATAAGGATCAACTGACTCTGGAGAGAGCGCAATATTTTTTATCCCAAACCATGCTGCAGTTCTGAAAATTGTACCGAGATTACCAGGGTCTCGAATTCTATCTAAATAAATCCATTTATTTTCTTCCAGTTTTACTTTATTATGATTTGGTATTTTACATACTGCTGCAATGCCTGAAGGAGATTTTGTAAAAGAAATTTTTTTAAATTGATTTTTTGAAATAATCTCGATTAATGGTAATTCAATATTATTTTCAACATACCAATTTTCATTATTTTCATAAAATTTTTCTGTACAATATATTTTATTTACTAGGCAATCACAATCAAATCCAGTTTTTACTATCCGTTTACCTTCAATAAGAAACTGACTATATAGCAACCTGTATTTATTTTTTTTCAATAATTCTAATTTTTTTAATCTTTTATTATCCATTTTGTAATTGATGATGTTTATAAGGCATCTAAATCTCGAGTCAGTGTTATTTTCTTCAAAGGATAGATTTAAAATATTTCGGTCTTGGCGACCCCATTAACCTCAAGTAATTTTTATCTTAACTAATACGAGTTTTCGAATGAGCAAAGGACTTCCTGACCGAATAAAAGATTTTTCTGCATGGTATACGCAAGTTGTTAATCGTGCTGGACTTGCTGATTACGGACCAGTAAAGGGAACTATGGTTATAAAGCCATATGGTTTTCAGTTATGGGAAAACATAAAAGAAGTATTTGACAAAATGATAAAAGAAACAGGTCATGTAAATGCATATTTCCCGTTATTTATTCCCAAATCTTTTTTAGCTAGAGAAGCAGATCATGTTGAAGGGTTTGCAAAAGAATGTGCAATTGTAACACATACAAAATTAAAATCAGATGAAAAACATGGAATAATTATAGACCCAGAATCCAAACTTGAAGAAGAAATAATTGTTCGACCAACTTCGGAAACAATCATATGGTCTATGTATAAAAAATGGATACAGTCATATAGAGATCTTCCAGTTTTGATTAACCAGTGGGCAAATGTAGTTCGATGGGAGATGAGAACCAGACTTTTTCTTAGAACAAGTGAGTTTTTATGGCAGGAAGGTCATACTGCGCATTCGTCATCAGAAGAAGCAGAAAAAGAAGCAATGTTAATTTTAGACTTTTATCGTGAACTTTCTGAAAAATATTTAGCAATGCCTGTTATAACTGGCTTAAAGAGCGAGACTGAAAAATTTGCAGGTGCAGAAAAAACATACACGATTGAGGCAATGATGGGAGATAAGCGGGCATTGCAAGCAGGGACATCCCATAATCTTGGTCAGAACTTTGCAAAAGCTTTTGATGTTACTTTTCAAACGAAAGATAATAAAGAAGAATTTGTTTGGGCGACGAGTTGGGGAGTAAGCACAAGATTAATTGGTGCTGTTGTTTTAACACATGGTGATGAAAAAGGACTTCGGCTTCCACCAAAAATTGCACCAATTCAGTTAGTTGTAATTCCTATTACAAAAAATGATATTCAAACTAAACAAATCAAAAAATATATAAATCCTATGATAAAAAGTTTAGAAAAACATGGAATACGAATATTCCAAGATTGGACAAATAATTCTCCAGGATACAAGTATAATGAGTGGGAAATGAAAGGGGTTCCACTTCGTATGGAAATCGGTCCTAGAGATATGGATGAAAACAAAGTTGTTTTAGTAAGAAGAGACACAGGAGAAAAACTAATTGTTTTTAAACATGATATAATAGATAGAATTCGAAATACCTTGGAAGAAATACAAAATAAATTATTTCAACAGGCATGTAAATTTCGCGATGCAAACACTTATACCGTTTCAAGCTATGAAGATTTTAAAGAAAAAATAAAAATTGGTGGATTTATTCGATGCGGATGGGATGGAGAAGTTGCTTCTGAAATCAAGATAAAAGATGAGACTTCTGCCACGATAAGGTGTATTCCTTTTGATAGTAATCCAGAAGGGCTTAAATGTGTCTTCTCTAACAAAAAAGCAAGACATGAGGTTATTTTTGCAAAAGCCTATTAGGCATTTTTTACAGTGATTGTACAAACACCGGTAATTGTACTAAAATCATTTCCCTATGGTGATAATTCATTAATTGCACGATGTTTTACGAAAGAGCAAGGTAAGCTTAGTTTGATAATAAAAGGTGCTAGAAATAAAAAATCACCAAAAGGTGCTCATTTTGAGCCTATGAGTTACATTGATGTTATTTATAATTATAATTCAAATCGAGAACTTCATATTGTGTCTAAGGTGAGTTTCATAAAATATTGGTCAAATATATTAAACAATCTTAGGTCTATAACTTTATCTCTAGCGATTTTAGATTTAACAGAAAAAACACTTTCTTATGAAGATCCTCATCCAAATTTATTTTCTACTCTAAAAAAAGTATTAACAGCATATAATAAAAATAATATTGACCCCAATATATTATTTTGGTTTTATGAATGTTCATTATTAAACAATTTAGGGTTTAGGCCAAATCTAAACAAACCCGAGTTTCCTGGGTTAAAACTTCCAAATATAAGAAAGGCTAATACTAGTGGATTAGTATTAGCGAGATTACTATCTGGAGATATTGAAAAAATTAATACTAGTATAATAAAAAAAGAGGATAGGAGAATAATAAGTGATTATTTATGGATGTTATTATGTTATCATTTTGACAACTTAAATAAAGTAAAATTTAAAAAAGTAATAAAAACTATTCTTTCAGAATAGTTTTTATGTATAAAAAACTTAATTTAATCAGTGTTTAATAGGTAAAATAAATTTATTAGCTTAATTAAAAATGAAATATCAATTTCAATCACACCAGGGAGAATTCTCATATAAACCGACCCTTTTTACCGATGCCATAAAAATTATAATATCTATTAATATTGGTATATTTGTTTTGCAATCTTTATCACAGTCAAATAGTTTGTTTTTCCCTTTATTTGGATTAGTGCCAAAACTTACATGGTCCAAGTTGATGATATGGCAACCATTTACGTATTTATTTTTTCATGGTGGAGTTTGGCATGTATTAATTAATATGTTTGTTTTATGGATGTTTGGCAGTGAGTTAGAGAGGTTATGGGGGAAGACGCGCTTCATAAAATTTTATTTTATTACAGGTGTTGGTTCGGGTTTGATAACAATGTTGTTTAATTTTCAATCTACTACCCCTATTATAGGTGCAAGTGGCGCAGTTTATGGTGTTTTATTGGCTTATGGGTTAACTTACCCAAATAGAACAGTGTATTTATATGGAATAATACCTATTAAATCATTATGGTTTGTAATCGGAATTGGTTTTATAGCATTTTTTTCTTCTTTTAATAATATTTCTCAAGTTAGCCATATTACACACATTGCCGGTATGTGTATTGCATATCTTTTCTTAAAAAAACCTATATATTTAGGTGATTTTGTATTTTCTATAAGAAAAAAAGCATTAGAGTATCAAGTCCAACAAGAAGAAAAAAGAATTTCAAAACAAAACAAGATTGAAAAAGATATTGATCGTATTCTAGATAAGATAACGATGGAAGGTTTTGATAGCCTTTCAAAAGAAGAGTACAATCGTTTATACAGTGGTAGTCGAACTTTATCACAAAATAAGAAAAAAGATTAGAAAGTTTTATGAAATTGTATTTTAATTAAACGTAGACTTATAATGAGCCAAAGTAAAAACACAACAGATTTTGGTACCTTAATCGGCCTTTTGGCGGGAGTAGCGATTATTATTGCTGGTGTGGTTACTGGCAATGGAAAATTAGGATGGTTTCTTGATTTTAATTCTATTTTAATCGTAGTCGGAGGTACTTTTGCGGCAACCTTAGTAAATCTTCCCTTAAAAGCAGTTACGAATACTTTTAATATCTTAAAAAATGTTTTTAGAGGTGAAGATTATGATTACGGGGGTATTATTGAAGAAGTAGTAACAAAAGCTACAAAAGCTAGAAAAGATGGCCTTCTTTCTTTAGAGGCTGATTTAGAAAATATGCGCGATGGCTTTTTTAAAAATGGGATTGAACTTGCTATTAATGAAAGAGATGTTAATAGGCTTCGAACATTTTTAAATCTTGAGATGAACAATATTAACAGTAGGCACCTAGCTGGACAAGAGTTGTTTTTGTATATGGCATCTTATGCTCCAGCTTTTGGAATGCTGGGGACAGTTCTTGGTTTAATTATTATGATGAATAACTTTGCTACTGGAGATAGCGAACAGGCAAAAGCGACTCTAGATGTTGCTGAAAAATTTGCAGAATTATTATCTGGAATGGGGCTTGCGTTAATAACAACATTTTATGGTGTATTTTTTGCCAATATGATTTTTCTTCCAATTGGTGGAAAATTAAAACGAAGATCTGAAAATGAGATGATGCTAAAAAGCATTGTGGTGGAAGGCATTATTAGTATACATGCCAGAGAGCATCCAATGTTAATAAGAGAAAAACTAATGACCTTTGTACCTTCTCAATACCGATATAATAAATCCACATAGAGATAAAACCCTCTAAGCATTGTAGGAAAATAATTGAGTACACCTAAACCAAAATCAATGAGTCTTGATGAGCGGAGAGCTAAATCCACCGCATGGGCTCTAACATTTGCAGATTTAGTTACACTGTTACTTACCTTTTTTGTCCTAATGTTGGTAATGCTTAGTGACGCAGAGAAACGTCTTAGTATACTTCTTGAAAAATTATTAGATGAAACATATGCTGAGATGACTACAGGGCTATCATATGAAAATATTGCGGTTGATAGAGAGACTAAAGGAATAAAAATTACCATTACTGGGAATTTATTTAAATCTACTTCATCAGATGTAGACCCCAATTATTATTCTGTTGTAGATCAGATTGGACAGCTCATAGCTAAATCTGATTTAATGAATATTGAAGAAAGAACGGAACATCAAGCTTTTTTGCAAATTATAAAAGAACATAATATGTCTCTTAATGTAGAAATAAGATGTGAAGGACATACAGATGATGCAAAGCTTCCTAAAGAATCTGAATATCCTAGTAATTGGGAATTGTCATCAGCTAGGTCATTAAATCTTGTAAGGTTAATGAATAAACATGCTGGAATGCCGGAAAAATATTTTTCAGCTTTAGGTTATGGTGAATTCCGCCCCATTATAGATGTTTCTAATATTGATAATTTTCAGGAAAAACAAGAAGCGCGAGCTAAAAACAGGAGAGTAGAAATATATTTAGACGCATTCTTTGTAGAAGAAAAGGTGTCTAATTTAGATATTGAAATTAATATTTAAGGATGAATTCAATCATCAATTTTATTGTTTTCAAGGACCTTAAATACTTTTTCCCCAGGTTTTGCCATTCTATATTTTTCTCTTGCAAGTTTTTCAATATAAAGTAAATCATTTTCTAGTCGATTTTTTTCTGTGACTAATGCTTCTCTTTCTTTTCTTAAATTAAATATATGGTCTTGTATATTTTTACGTTCCTTTTTTATTTTATAGAGCTGGAATATTCCATGATCCCCAAATACAAAAATTATTAGCAATACAAAAACAAATAAAACTAACACGCCTCTAACAAGTTTCTTTTGTGTCGCAATTATTTGTTTATTAGCAAGACGTTTTTGGGCTGGTCGCTTCATAGTTTTGTAGCGATTCATTTTATATGTCCAAACACCTTATCATTTGCATATTTTGCATCTTTTCCTAATTCTTCTTCAATTCGTAATAATTGATTATACTTACATATTCTATCTGTTCTGGATGTGGAGCCGGTTTTGATTTGTCCCATTCCCATACTCACAGATAAATCTGCAATTGTGGTGTCTTCTGTTTCTCCAGATCTGTGAGAAATAATTACTCCAAAAGAATTTTTTCTTGCTAAATCAATCGCTTGGATTGTTTCTGTTACTGTACCAATTTGGTTTAATTTGATTAAAATTGTGTTTATACTCTTTTCATTTATGGCTTGTGATAAGCGTTTTATATTTGTTACAGTTAAATCATCTCCAACAATTTGCACATTTTTACCCAATTTGGATGTAAGGTCGTTCCATCCATTCCAATCATTTTCATCTAGTCCGTCTTCAATTGAAACTATAGGGTATTGCTTTACTAATTTCATTAGATAATCAATCATTTCATTTGAATCTAATTTTTTATTTTCTGACGAAAGTTCATATAGTCCATTATTATATAATTCACTTGCAGCAACATCTAACGCAATATAAAAATCTGACCCAGGATTAAATCCTGCTTCAATTATTGATTCAAGTATAATTTCTATAGCCTCTTCATTTGATTGTAGGTTCGGGGCGAATCCTCCTTCATCTCCGATGGATGTAATAAGGCCTTTTCTTTTTAAGTTAGATTTTAAATAATGAAAAACCTCTGTACCCATTTGCAAGGCTTCAGAAAATAAATTAGCCCCACAAGGAACAATCATAAATTCTTGAATATCTATTGAATTATCGGCATGACTACCACCATTTAATATGTTCATCATTGGGATAGGCATTAAGTATGAATTATTCGCCGAAAGATGACGATAGAGGGGTTCTTCTTTTACTTTTGCTCCTACATGCGCAATTGCCATTGATACACCCAATATTGAGTTTGCACCAAGTCTAGATTTATTATCAGTGCCATCTAAATTAATCATTAATTGATCTAAGTGTGATTGATTAATTACATTTTCTCCTGTTAAAAGCCCAGAAATAACAGTGTTTATATTGTGTATTGCTTTTTTTACGCCTTTACCTAGATATCGGTTTTTATCATTGTCTCTTATTTCAATAGCTTCATATTTTCCTGTTGAAGCGCCAGAGGGAACGGCTGCACGACCACGATGTCCAGACTTTGTTAATATATCGACTTCAATAGTCGGAGTACCCCTTGAGTCTAAAATTTCTCTAGCAAATATTTTTTCAATAGCAGAATTCAATTTTTACTCCCGTAAATTATGGAATCAAATTATATTTGAGGATTAACACTATTCAATAACTATAATATGGATTTTGCAATTTATAACAATAAAGTAAATATATAGGTATTACAAATAAAATGTTAGAAATAGTAAGGTATAATAATTCAAATAGAGCTTTGTGGGATAAGTTTGTATTAAGTTGTAATAATGGAACAATATTTCATCTTCGCTCTTTTTTGAATTATCACCCAAGGTCTCGCTTTAAAGATCATAGTTTACTAGTAACAAAAAAGGGGAAACTTTTTTCAGTTTTTCCTGCTGCTGAAAAAATTATTGATAATAATAAACATCTTATATCTCATCCAGGAGCATCAATTGGATCTTTTGTATTAGGAGATAACTTGTCAATATTAGATTCTTTAGATTTGGTAAAAAGATTAAAATCTTATGCCCAAATTAATGAGATTAATGAAATTCAAATAAAGTTGCCACCAAGTTTATATCAAGGACGCTTATCTAATTATATGGAGTTTTCCTTTTTTAAACATAATTTTATGTATTCTAAAAGAGATATTACTAGTATACTATTTTTAGAAGAATCTATATCAAAGACGGTTGAAAAATTTAAATCACCACATAAAAGAGCTATAAGAAAAGCAATTGAAAATGGTGTCCAAATACGCCAGTCTAAAAACTTCAAATCTTTCTATAATATTTTATCAAAAAATCTAAAAATTAGGCATGGTGTTGTTCCTACTCATACAATTGATGAACTACTTAGTATCCAAGAATTATTCCCAGATCGTTGTGTTTTATTTGGAGCATACCTTGATGGAAAAATGATTGCGGGGGTAGTTAATTTTATAGTAAACAATCATGTAGTACTTGCTTTTTATATTAGTCATGATGAAGAATATGCTGAATATAGAAGTGTTAACCTTTTATTTTATACAATATTTGAATGGGCGATAGAATCAGGTTATAAAATATTTGATTTTGGTACTTTTACAGTTGATGGTAAACCAAATATGGGGTTAGGTCGTTTTAAGGAAAATTTTGGCGCAAGTGGTATTTTTCGAGACATCATACAATTGAAGCTATAATTATATATGTCTATTCGTTCCCTTGGTATCCAATCTTTGATTTATGGCGTAGGTCATATTATGGCAAGATTAATAACCTTTTTATTGCTACCATTATATACTCACACATTTTCTAATGAAGAGTATGGCTCTTTATCCTTGGCATATGCTTTTATGGGATTTGCATTAATTTTATATAAATATGGAATGGATACAGCCCTGATGAAATATTCAGTTCAAGAAAAAGGCTATCAAAGAACTAAGTTTATTACTGTTATTGTTATATCTCAATTTTTTACAGGTATACTATTTACTTTAATCTTAATGTTAACTAGACATCATATTTCTGAATTTGTTCTTGGTGTTTATAGGCCGGAATGGATTATTTATCTATCTGGAATTTTATTTTTAGATTCAATATGGAATTTACCATTATTGATTCTTCGATCAGAAAAAAGGCCAGTCCCATTTGTTTTATTTAGTCTCCTTAATGTTATAGCTACTATGATTTTGAATATTGTTTTTGTTGTTTATCTTGGCCAAGGTGTTCAGGGAGTGTTTATTGCAAATATTATTGCATCGAGTCTTATTTTTATTCTTTCTTTCCCGATTATTGCAAAAAGAATAGACCTTTTGTCCATTGACAAAATTATTTTTCAAAAAGTATTTTATTTTGCGTTGCCTTTTTTACCTGCAGGGTTATTTACAATGATTATGGAATTATCTGATAGATATTTATTAGAATGGTTTTTAGGTACAGCAGATGTTGGTATCTATTCAGCTGGGAAGAAAATGGGAATGTTAGGGTTAACCGTTGTAATGGGTTTCAATATGGGTTGGACTCCATATTTTTTAGAAAGAGGAAAACAAAAAGGAGCAAAAATTGAATTTTCAAAAATCACAACTCTATTTCTTAGCATAATGGGATATATTTCCGTGCTATTATGTATTTGGATATCAGAAATAATGAGATTTTCAATTGCAGGGACAACTCTTATTGGATCACAATTTTGGGATTGTGAACCAATAGTAAATGCAATATTGATTGGATATTTCTTTTTTGGTATTTATGTAATTCAGTTACCAGGTGTTTATATAAAAGAAATCACTAATTGGGTTCCTGTTTTTCGAGTAAGTGGTGTAATTTCTTTAATTTTGTCATCTCTTTTCCTCATTCCTGAATTTGGTACTTTAGGAGCCGCTTATTCTGTTATTATATCATTCGTTACAATGAGTTTATCAATTTATTTTAAAACACATACCATTTATCCAATTCCTTACAATTATAAAGGTATAATGTACCCTGTTATTTTTCTTTTGATAGCGCAAATTAGTTTCACAAGTTTATCAATAAAGTTTTTTCTTTCTATACTTTATCCAATTTTATGGTACATAGTAATTATTAATAATGATGAAAAAATAATACTTAAAGGATTGTTAAAATGATTGTGGTAGTGTCATGTTACCACTCGGTTGATGATGAAAGAATTTATCATAAACAAATTAAATCTCTTTTGAAAAAAAAATATCGAATTATTTATTTTACAAGATCTAAAACCACTCTAAACCTATCAAACAATTTTATAAAACATGAAAATTTTGATATAAATACAAACATTAATTCATTTATTAAAACTGTATGGAATTATCTAAAAGATGAAAACCAGATATCTCATGTGCAAATACATGAGACTGATTTATTGCCACTTTTGAAATTGATAAAATCTAATAGAAAAAAAATAAAGACCATTTATGATATTCACGAGTTAAGAGAGCCTCTATATCGTACTTTTTCAAAAAAACCGCATCTAATAACAGAATTATCAATTTTTTTTAGAAATAAAAAAGAGTTTTACTACATGAAGTATGTTGATAATATTATTTTGGCGAATCCATTGCATTCTGAAAATCCGTATCTAAAGTTTGATATTCCAACAATCGTAATAGAGAACTTTGTTGAAAAAAAAAATATAACTACATTACTAAATAATCAAAAAACACCATCTCTCGTTTATCATGGCCATTTAGGGGAGTATAGAGGAATTTCAGATTTAGTTAAAGCTGTGCAAATAGTTTTGCAGACCATTCCCGAAACAAGACTTACTCTGGTTGGGGTATTTAGAAATGTTCAATTTGGCATGAAATTAAATAAATATCTGAAAGAAAATAAAATAACTGATTCTATAAAGATTGTTGATCAAAAACCTCACTCGGAGATTTGGGAAGTGTTACAAAATCATAGCATTGGTATTATTCCTTTTAGAAAAAATCAGTTCTCTCTTAATTGTACACCAACAAAATTATTTGAAATGATGGCTTCGGGATTAGAAATAGTTGCCACAGAATTACCCCCAATAAAGCATTTTGTTAAAGATACTATTCATTGGGCAAGGCCTAATGATATTTCTTCTTTATCAGATTCTATAAAAAATGCGATTCACGCAAAATCAGAATCTTTATATGTGCGTAAAAATCTATCTTTAGTAAAGGAAAAATATAATTGGGAAAATATAGAACAAGATTATTTAAATCTCTTTAGCTAAAGAATGAAAATTTTATATATATCACCTGAAAATACCGTAGGGACATTAACTCTATGGAGAAAAGAACATCGTGCTCGTGGTAATGAATGTAGGACACTCACTTTTTTTCAATCTCCAAAAAACTATGATGAAGATATTTGCCTTAATCTACCATTCAACTTTACGAATCCAACAATGTTAAAAACCCGAAATTTATTTTATAAGATTTATAATGGTAATGAAGGATACTTTAAAGAAAAAGAAGGTTATCCACCAGTATGGGAACCATCAGGCTTGATTGATAAATCATTTATTAGTTTTAAAGATTGGTTATGGAAACCAATTGTTGAGGATGCGATTAAAAGGTATAATTTATATGATTTTGATGTTTTTCATTTTGAAAGTGGAATGGATTTTTTAAAAGATGAGTTTTTTGTACAAAAATTAAAAAAAATGAATAAAAAAGTGATATGTCATTATCATGGAGAAGATTTAAGGAGTAGAGGGGTCATGCCTATTATAGATTCTATTTCCGATTTAAATCTTACAAATGAGATTGATTTAATGAAAAAGCATCCTAAAATAGAACATCTTTTTTTACCATTTGAAACTTCACTATATAAAAGAAAACAAACGCTTAATAAACGGCTACTAATAGCCCATGCTCCAACTAGTAGGTATTATAAGGGATCAGAATTAATTATTAAAATATGTCAAAAACTACAAAAATCAGGGGAAATATATTTTGATTTAATTGAAAACCAACCACATAAAATAGCAATGGAAAGAAAAGCAAAGGCAGATATATTTATTGATCAAATTGGAGACAAAGGTGGTTGGGGGTATGGAATGAATTCTGTAGAGTCTCTTTCTATGGGTATTTGCACTTTAACTGAAATGAATGATGAGTATAATTTATTTATCCCCGACCATCCTTTTGTTAATATTCAAGGGGGCACACTAGAAAACATATTAATAGATTTAATTAAAGATCATGATAAAATAATAAATCTATCAGTACGGGGAAGAAAGTGGGTCCAAAAGCACCATGATTTAAAAAAAGTAGGAGATGTTTTATATACTTACTACAGAAAGATTGGTCTTTCTTGCTGAAATTACAAGTTTATAATCCAAAAATAATTTTTTGGTCTAAATTAGTAAGCAGGGTTCTATATCCCTTTTATTTGGTAGGCAATATGTTACGACCGGCTGTTTCATTAAAAGGCTTACAGGTAAAATCTGTATTAATTACTGAATACCATAGAATTGGTGATGTCTTAATTATTGCTCCAGTATTAAAAATGCTAAAAAACACCTTCCCTAATGCAAAAATAATATTATTATGTAAAAATAGTGCAGTTATGTTGGCTAGACATCTGAAAATTGCTGATGAAGTTATTGGTTATGATGTACCATGGACTGATTGGAATTGGTCCATAAAAAAATGGTTTATGGCATGGAGATTTGCAAAAAAATTATCAACAAGGAATATTGACTTAGCATTTGACTTTAAGGGAGATATTAGAAATGGATGGTTTTTATGGACTACAAAGGCTAAAGTAAGCTTTGGGTATACTGCTACGGGAGGAAAATATTTTTATACTCATCCTAAGAAGATGAATCAAAAAATACATCAATCCCAGCGTGCATTTGAATTAGTATTTTTTGCTGGATGCAATAAAAAGAGAAATCAGATAAATTTTTTTTCATATAATGATTTAGGTGCTGTAGTAATCCATGTTGGAGCGAGCGACCAAAAAAGAACATGGCCAATGAAAAAATGGGTAGTTCTAGTTAGGGCTTTATCTGAGAATCTATCTATTAATATAGTTAGGACTGATGAATCGGAAGCCTTAATAAAAGAATTAGAAGACCAAGGGTTATATCCAAAATGTTTTGAAGGAAACTTGGTTAAATTTACAAAGTGGTTAGAGAAACAAAAGTGTATTGTCGCACCCGATTCAATGGCTGGTCATTTGGCATCTCACATAGGGATACCCGTGGTTTCTATTTTTGGATCACAGCCTATAGAACTTACTCGACCAATTGGAAAACCATGTGTAGTAGTTGCGCCTGATGTAGTGTGCAACCACAAGTCTAATCATTGGAGATTGTGTAAAAAATGTATCAATTCAATAACGCCTAATCGAGTTGAAGCTGCTGTCTATGATGTTATTAAAATGACTAAAATTCTTAATGAAATATAAATATTGAAAATAACAGTTTTGTTAGTAAATTACCTTTAAGGAAAAAGATTGGACCTGAATTCCACAGAAGACATTTCAATTCCAATCTTTGAAATGGATATTTGATTATAGTAAGAATCAAATGTTTTAACCATAGAACCAAACCAAGGAGGTATCGGCATGGCTGATGTCAACTCAACCGTACAAAATGCAGCATCTGGAGTAGTTGGAGTAATAAAAGCTCTTATAGTGTTGTTTGTTTTCGTTAATATTGTTTATTCCACAGGTTTCGACCCTATTGGTGGGATTGTAGATTTAGTGAACACATTCCTAGATGGTGGGTTTGCGGGTTTGCTTGCTTTGCTGGTTTTTCTCTCGTTTCTGGGATAATAACACAGGATATTGCTGAAAGATTGAATTATCAATCTTTTCCTGAAAACAGGAGGGAACTATGCTAAAAAGCTTGAAAACTGTAAATGAATGGCTCGGTCAGCTTACTGATCTTGCTAAAACTTTAGTCGTTATTGGAATAATTGTTGGCATTTTATTTGATGACTTTTTTGGCGTTATTGCTGGATTAGGTAGGATTATGTCTCAATTTGGAGATGCAGGATTCGCTGGAATTCTTTCCTTAGCGATTTTAGTGATGTGGTACGAAAAGAAATAAAACGAATTTAATATCCACAAACACGCCCCAATATATTTTGGGGCGTGTTCATTTATAGCACTATAAATTTAACTTCATTAATTTGATACCATCTTTTATTGTAAGTTGGTGCAATTTTAAAATACATTTTCAGTTAATGCGTTACTTAATAACCTTAATATATTTTTCCACAATTTTATATAGTGAAATTCATGTTTTTAATAGGAGCTCTGGTTCTGAATCAGAAATAAAGGTTTTATCCAATACAAAACCTCTTTATTTATCAGCCAAAGATTTGGCCCGGTCATTCTCATCTAAGGTATATGAGAATACTGATAGAAAAAAAATAGTAATATATATAACTGGTTCCAAAATTAAGATTTCAGGAAATAGCAGTTATATTATTATTAATGACAATGCATATCAAATGCCCCAAGTTACCAAAGTCGAGTCTGGTGATTTATATATACCAGGAGAATATTTTCTAGAAATATTAAAATCTACAATAATGCCAGGAATCAATTTTGATTCACAAAAAGAATTATTAGAGATAGACGTAGTCAAGTTTAACATTACCGATATAAGCGTTGATGTAAAATCAAACGGGACAATAATTCGACTTGGCACAAAAAAACCATTTTCAGAAAGAAATATAAGTTCTTTTATAAATAAACATGGATGGTATTATTTAACTATTGCAGGCGCTATCATAGATACTACAAACATTAATGCTGGACTTACAAGGGGGGTAGTGCGTCAAATAGAATCTGATCAAATTGGTAAGACAGCTCAAGTGGCATTTAAATTAGGTGCAGAAGTTATTAGTCATGATTGGTACCAAAATCTTGAACCTAATGAAATTATTATAACTCTCCGCACTCCATTGGGTAAGATTGATGAACACCTTGAAGATGTTAAAGAGAGATGGCGATTAGATACAGTTGTGCTAGATGCTGGACATGGAGGTAAAGACCCTGGCGCAATAGGAAAATATGGAACCAAAGAAAAAGATGTAGCTCTGGATATAACAAAGCGGGCAGGGTACCTATTAGAACAATTTGGTTTAAAAGTGGTTTATACTAGGGATGAAGATGTTTTTATTCCCTTATTGGAAAGGACAAAAATAGCAAATGATTCAAATGGGAAATTATTTGTTAGTATTCATACTAACGCAAATCAGAATCGAAAAGTACAAGGATTCGAAACATTTTTACTTAGACCTGGTAAAAGTGAGGATGCTATCGAGGTCGCTTCAAGAGAAAATTCTGTAATCAGCTTAGAAGAATTTACAGATCAATATAAAGACATCACTGGAGAGGCGCTTATTATGGCAACTATGGCTCAGAGTACGTTTATGAAGGAAAGTGAAGATCTTGCGTCAATTATTCAGATGGAGTTAGACAAGAGATTAAGCACTCCAAACCGAGGAGTTAAACAAGCAGGGTTTTATGTTCTGATTGGAGCGTCCATGCCAAATGTTTTAGTAGAGGTTGGTTTCATATCAAACCCAGCAGAGGAAAAAAAGTTAAGACAAAAAGCACATAAACAGAAAATAGCGGAAGCTATTTTCCAGTCCATAAAACACTTTAAGCAATCTCGTGAAAAGATTCTTGCTATAGAATAATTATGGATAATAGGCCCATAGGAGTATTTGATTCTGGCATTGGAGGATTAACTGTAGTTAAGTCCTTAAAAGAGTCGTTACCGAATGAAACGATATGTTATGTTGGAGATACAGCGCGAGTTCCTTATGGAAATAAAAGTAAACAACGAATACAGCAATTTTCAAAAGAAATTGTAAAATGGCTCATCCAAAAAAATTGTAAAATAATTATTGTGGCATGTAATACCGCATCTTCTTTAGCAATAGAGATATTAAAAAAAGAATTCTCAATACCTATTTTTGGTGTTATAAATCCTGGTGTTGATTATGCTATAGATGCAACAAAAACATATAAAATTGGGGTATTAGGAACAGAAGCAACAATTATATCAGATGCTTATGGGGAAAAAATTAAATCAAATAATCCAAATATTCATGTTGTAAGCAAAGCCTGTCCTTTATTTGTTCCTTTAGTTGAAGAAGGATTGGTTGAAGGAAGCATCCCAATGTCAATTGCAGAACTATATTTAAAGGATTTTATAAATACAGATATTGATACCGTTATATTGGGATGTACCCACTATCCAATTTTAAAAAATATTATCAAAAAAATAGTAGGTAAAGACACAGTCCTCGTAGACTCTGGAGAGGCAACCGCGATTGCCGTAGCAAATGATTTGAAAAATAATCTTTTGAACGGTGAAGTGTTTCAAGGAGAAATAAATTGTTTTGTAACAGATTCTCCAAGTTCATTTGATACAATAGCTTCGAGATTTTTAAAAAACAAAATAGCTTCTACTGAATATATTGACTTATCAAAATATTGATAATCGCCTTCAATTTCTATATGGTTTAAATCGTAAAGGAATAAAACTAGGCCTTGAACATATAAAATCAATCATGGGGTTATTGGGTAATCCTCAAGAGAATTACAAATTGATTCATATTGCGGGGACAAATGGTAAGGGGTCTACCGTTGCACATTTATGTAGATTGTTTATGGAATATGGTTTTAAGGTGGGTGTTTATACCTCGCCACATTTAATAAAATTCAATGAAAGAATTAAGGTTAACAATAGATCAATTTCAGATTTTGAAATAATTTCTTTCATGGATAAAGTTAATTCTGAGATTACATCTTTAGATCTAACCTTTTTTGAAGTTACTACTGCAATGGCATTTAATTATTTTAATGAAGAAAATGTAGATATTGCTGTTATTGAAACGGGTTTAGGGGGTAGGCTAGATTCAACAAATATTATTAATCCTATTCTTACAGTGATGACACCAATATCCATAGATCATATTGATATATTAGGAAATACTATAGAAAAAATTGCGTATGAAAAAGCTGGAATAATAAAGAAAAACATACCTTTAATTACTTCAGAACAGGCAGAATTGGCGATGAAAGTACTTCAAAAAAAATCCTTTGAAAAAAAAGCTGAAATTATAATATCTGAAAAACCAAAATCAATAAATATTGATATTTATGGAACTTCATTCTTTTTAGGTGGGGAAAAATATATCACACCATTATTTGGTAAATATCAAGCAGAAAATGCTTCTCTTGCAATAAGTGCTATAAAACATTTAGTTCCTGAAATTTCCTATAGTACAGTTAAGGTTGGGTTAGCTAGTGTAAAATGGGCAGGAAGATTACAATGTGTATCAGAAAAAATTTATTATGATGTTTCTCATAATGAATCAGGAATTAATGTTACTTTAAACACGCTTAAAGAACTTTTTCCAGGTTCCAAAATCCATGGATTGTTTTGTGTCAAAGGGGATAAAGAATTACATAGAATTGCAAAACAAATTAAATTTAAGTTTGAAACACTACTTGTTTCTTCCAGTAATAATGGTTTTTTATTAAAGCCAAAGCAATTATCTGATCAACTAAAAAAATTAGGAATAGAAAACACGCCCTTTGAAAAGCTAAATAAAGGTATAAATCAATTATTAAAAATAAAAAAAAGTAATGATGTTGGATTAATATTTGGTTCTCATTACATAGCAGGAGAGGTTTTTTCTGCATTTGAAATATCTTTTGACTCAGAATAAATTTGATGTAACTTCACTCTACCTTGGTGTCCCCACAGGGTGTTTTAAATTTTTTTCCAAATAAATTATACGAGAGTTTTAATTATATGAATCTAAATGAATTACAATCGTTAAATATACGTGAGCTTACTGAATTAGCGCAAAAGTTAGATATAGAGGGGGGCGTTGCGGGTTTAAATAAGCAAGCATTAATTGTTAAAATATTAGAAACTCATGCTAAAAAAGATAATGCTTTTACTGCGCGAGGGGTATTAGAAGTAATGCAAGATGGTTACGGGTTTTTACGATCTCCTGATTATAATTATATGCCTGGTCCTGATGATATTTATGTTAGCCCTTCACAAATTAAGCGTTTTGGAATGAAAACTGGCCATTTAATATCTGGGCAAATAAGGCCACCAAAATCAAAAGAACGTTTTTATGCGCTATTGAAAGTAGAGACAGTTAATGAGAAACCAATAGATAATCTAAAGGATATTATTCTTTTTGATAACTTCACACCTTTATATCCAGAAGAAAAATTTAATTTAGAAACAAAAAAAGAAAAAGACCTCTCCATGAGGATTATGGATCTTATTTCTCCTATTGGAAAAGGACAGCGAGGTCTTATCGTTGCGCAGCCAAAAACAGGTAAAACCATATTATTACAAAAATTAGCAAATGCGATAAGTACCAACCATCCTGAAACAAAACGTATTGTTCTTTTAATAGATGAGCGACCAGAAGAAGTGACGGACATGAAAAGGAATGTAAAAGCAGAAGTAATTAGTTCTACATTCGATGAACCCCCTGAGCGTCATGTATCTGTAGCAGATATGGTTTTGCAAAAAGCAAAGCGTATGGTTGAGTATGGTGATGATGTAGTAATTCTTCTAGATAGTATTACTCGTCTTGCACGAGCACATAATGCTGTAATTCCACATAGTGGTAAAATATTATCTGGAGGTGTTGATTTTAACGCTCTTAAAAAACCAAAACAATTTTTTGGGGCAGCAAGAAATACTGAAGAAGGCGGAAGTTTAACTATTGTTTCCACCGCTCTTATTGATACTGGTAGTAGAGCAGATGAAGTAATTTTTGAAGAATTTAAAGGAACTGGAAATATGGAGTTAGCTTTGGACCGACGTCTAAGCGACCGTAGAGTATATCCTGCATTTGATATTATAAAATCTGGTACTAGAAAAGAAGAATTGTTACTTAGTAGAAAAACATTAGGCAGAATGTGGATTCTTCGAAAATTATTGAATGATATGAAAGTTGAAGAAGCTATGGAGTTCATGCAGGACAGGATGAAACGAACAAAGTCAAATGAAGAATTTCTTGACACTATGAGTCAATAATTATCTAGATATTAATTTTAATAATGAGTGGCCGGTTCCCTGATATAAAAACAGTTATTGCAAGAGTTATCACGAATAAACCTGTCAGAAAAACTCCCTACCAAGTAAAAGGTGTTTTTATGAGGCATCACTCTGATGAATCAATCATACCAATGTTGGATGGATCTTATCGAGACCGTTTTCTTTATCCTAGGGTTCAGGTAAAAATTTTAAATGAGCAGATTTATCTTATAGGTGTCAATGAAGGTGTTGAGCCCGTTATTGCTTTAACAGAAAAAATCAACTCACTTGATTTTGGGAATATAACAATTGATATAGACAATTTTGAAATAGAAGAATTCAATCAACAATTTATACCTTCACCAGGGTTAATTAGTTATAGGTTTATTACACCCTGGGTTGCATTAAATCATATGACAGGAGGAAAGTATAAAAAATTATCAAATATAGACAAACAATCATTTTTGAATAAACTTTTAGGTCAAAACATTGTTTTTTTAGCTAATGAAGTTGGCATTAATCTTGAAGATAATATATATACAAAAGTAAAAGTAGAAAACTTATCCCCAAAATCTATTGATGATAACAAATGGGGTGCTTTTAAAGGTGAGTTTAAAACAAATTTTATTTTACCCAATTATATAGGAATTGGGAATGGTATTACAAGAGGATATGGGACTCTTTATGGTAACGATAACCAAGAATCACCTTCAATCGATGAAAAAAAATTGATTAATGATTCTAAAAATAATAGTTTAAATGATTTGGAAAACAGAACTGATTTAGAAAGTATTTCAGCTTCAGATGTACCAAAACCAAAAAGAAAAAAACGAACAAAAAATAAAAGAAAGAATCCAAAATCTAATTACAGATTAAAAAAATCATTTAGTAAAAACAGAAAAGGAAAACCCTTAAAAAGGAAAAAAGAGAGTCGATACAATTATAAAAAAAATGTAAGAGAAGGGCGTGTTTTTTCTGAAGATTATATAATAGAAGATGAAAGTAATAATTCAAATTCTACTTCGGGTAATGAAAACATGGATGACCAGCGTTTTAACACTGAAAAACATCATAAAAAGCAACACAAGTTTTGAAATATCAATTAGCGAATCGAGTAAAAACAATTAGGCCATCGTATACTTTACAGATGGCAACGGTTGCTGCTGAAATGCAAGCTGAAGGAATTGATATAATCAATTTTTCTGTTGGAGAACCTGATTTTAATACACCTATTAATATTATAAAAGCTGCAAAAAAAGCTATGGATGATGGCTATACAAAATATACAGCAGGTTCCGGAATGATTGAGTTTAGAAAAGCAATTTGTGAAAAACTAGAACGAGAGAATGGTCTTAGTTACAATAAAGAAGATATTCTTGTTTCTAATGGGGAAAAACAAAGCCTATCAATCGCATGTCAAACTTTATTTCAAAAAGGAGACCAGGTTCTAGTTTTTAGACCTTACTGGGTCTCTTTCCCCGAGTTTGTACGTCTTGCAGATGCTGAACCAATATTTATTGATACATTGTCTGATCGGAATTTTGAACCAAACTTCAATCAATTGATATCAAAAAAAACAGATAGTATAAAAGGAGTTATAATAAACTCTCCTTCTAATCCTACTGGGGGTGTTTGGGGCGAAGGGGCAATATTGGAGCTACTAAAAATTGCTAAGCAGAATAATTGGTTTGTGATATCTGATGAATGTTATGAACAGCTAGTTTATGATGGAAATTTTACAAGCGTAGAAAAAATAAATCGTGATAATAAAATTAATGCGATTGTAATTACTTGCATGAGTTTATCTAAAACCTATTCTATGACCGGATGGAGAATCGGTTATTCTGCGGGTCCACATGATATTATTAAAGGGATGTCAAAACTACAGGGGCAAGCAACTTCTTGTGCTAATTCTATAGGGCAAAAAGCTGGGATAGAAGCTTTGAATGGTGACCAAGGGTATGTTATAAAAATGAAAAAGTCATTTAAAAAAAGACGTGATTTGATTATTTCTCTTTTAAAGGAAATACCTGATGTTTCCTGTGCGACGCCAAGAGGTGCTTTTTATGTTTTTCCAGACTTTAGCAAGTATATTAATAGATATGGGAATAAAAAATTATTGAAAGATACTTTTGATCTTTCCGATTATATTTTAGAGGAAGCAAAAGTTATAACAGTTCCTGGTGATGGTTTTGGAGCTTCAGGGCATATTCGATTTTCTTACGCAATAAATAGCGAGGCTATTAAAAAAGGTATAAATAAGCTAAAATTAGCAATTGAAAAAATCATTTAATAAGGAGAAAAAATGAAAAAAAACACCCATCCAGATAATTATCGACTAGTAGTTTTTAAAGATACTTCTTGTGACCATTCTTTTTTAACTAAATCAACAGTAGAAACCAAAGAAACTATAAAATGGGATGATGGGAATGAGTATCCATTGTGTAAAATTGAAATTTCAAATAAATCACATCCATTTTTTACAGGTAAACAAAACCTTGTAGATACAGCGGGTCGTATAGAAAAATTCAATAAAAAATATGGTCGAAAATAACGTAATATTCGCCAGCTTAGCTTTAAAGCACCTGAAAACTTCATAATTGAATCTATATTTAGTAACCCCATACGACAATGTGGTACACCCTCTTTTTTTTATTAGAGCATATGTTTTAAGATAAACATTGAAAGAAAAACTACTAATCATAATAAAAAAACATGCCATTCTAGCTGAGCAAATGGCTAATCCTGATATATTTAATAATCAAAAAAAATTAACAAGACTGGCAAAAGAACACAGTTCAATGGATAATCTTGTAATTGTTAGTAAATCTTATCTTTCTACTTTAGATCAAATTGATGAATCTCACGATATAATAAAGGATGATGATTTGGAACTAAAGCAGATAGCAGAAGAGGAATTAGTAATATTAGAGAAAAAAAAACTTATTTTAGAAGAAGAATTAAAAGTTTTATTAATACCCAAAGATCCAAACGATAGTAAAAATCTTATTTTAGAGATTCGAGCTGGTACTGGAGGAGATGAAGCCGCCTTATTTGCAGCAGATCTTTTTCGTATATATACACGATATGCAGAACGTAAAAATTGGATATATAAAATTATGAATTCATCAGAGACTGGCATAGGTGGAATAAAAGAAGTCATTGTATCTATTAGTGGCGCTGGTGCATTTGGTTTGCTAAAGTATGAAAGTGGAGTTCATCGTGTGCAGCGTGTTCCTAAAACTGAAACAAGTGGGAGGGTGCATACATCTGCTGCAACTGTTGCTGTTTTGCCCGAAGCAGAAGATGTTGATATTGAGATACAGGAAGCAGATCTTAAAATTGATACCTACCGAGCTAGTGGTGCCGGAGGACAGCATGTAAATAAAACTGAATCCGCAATTCGAATAACTCACATCCCATCAGGATTAGTTGTAACATGCCAAGACCAATCCTCTCAGCATAAAAATAGAGCTGCTGCTTTGAAAGTTTTAAAATCAAGATTACTAGCATCAGAACAACAGAAAATTGCTGATGAGCGAGCTGCAGAAAGGAAAAGTTTGGTTTCAACCGGTGATCGTTCAGCAAAAATCAGAACATATAATTTTTCACAAGGTAGAGTTACTGACCACAGGATTAATTTTACATCCTATAGATTAAATGAAGTTCTGGATGGAGATATTACTGAACTTATTGAGAAATTAAATATAGCAGAACAGCAAGAACTAATGGCCTCAGATATATCATAGGCATTGATAATTAAAAAAATAGAAATATTTTAAAATAGTATGTCTCAAAACTGGCGTATTATTGATATTATTAATTGGGGAAAATCATTTTTTTCTAAAAGAAATTTTGAGAATCCAAAAGCTGAAATTGAATGGTTATTATGTTCTCTTTTTAAATGTAATCGTTTAGATATTTATATGAGGTTTGAAGAGCCTCTTGATAAAGCACAATTAATTCAACTTCGATTATGGGTAAAACGGAGGTCTCTTAATGAACCTTTACAATATATTACTGAAACATGTGAGTTCTATGGTAGGCAGTTTCTCCTTTCTCCAAAAGTTTTAATACCGAGACCAGAAACAGAGAGAATGATAGATGTTACACTAAACTTAATTAAAAAAAAATCAAATCTATCTATATTAGATATTGGTACTGGTTCTGGATGTATTGCAGTTACAATGGGATTAGAGAATCCAAGTTCAAATGTACTAGGAATTGATTGTTGTCATCAAGCTAAAGAAGTAGCAGAAAAAAACAGAGTTCAGTTACAAGCTGAAAATGTGAAGTTTTTTCAAATGGATATTTTAAAAACGTACCCAAAAAATAGTTTTGATTACGTATTATCTAATCCTCCTTATATTGCAAAAAATGAGTTTCCACTATTAATGAAAGATGTAAAGGATTTTGAACCTAAAATTGCCTTAACGGATTTTGATGATGGATTAAAGTTTTATAATAGATATGCGGAGATTGGTCATGAATTATTAAAAAAGGAAGGTGTTCTAATTTTAGAGGTTGGTTTAGCTAATCATCCAAAAAGAGTTCAGTCCATTTTTGAAAATGCGGGCTATAAAAATCTTACAATTTTTGATGATTATAATGGTGATCCAAGAATAATGGTTATTAAAGTTTAATATTTTGCATGATATTAATTAAAATTATTTTTTATTATCTTAAAATTGTTAGGCCAATTAATGTTATGACGAGTATTGTTGTTATGTTAATCTCTGCCTCTATTGTAAATCAACTAGAAAATATAAAAATAGTATTGTTTACATCTTTGGTTGTTATGTTTTATACTAGTGGAGCAAATGCTTTAAATGACGTAGTTGATAGTAAAGTTGACTTAATAAATAGACCCAGAAGGCCTATCCCATCTGGTAAGGTAACTATATTAGGGGGATTAATTATATCATTTTTTTGTTTTCTAGTAGGTTCTCTAATTTGTCTCCAGCTTAATTATATGGCACAGTTTATAGGGATTGTTATTGCGCTTCCTTTAATGGTTTTTTATAGTACTCATTTAAAAGGAATGTTTATTTATGGAAATATTACAATTGCTTTTATTTTAGGAATTTCATTTCTTTTTGCTGGTGCTGCACATGGTAATACCTTACCAATGTGGACACCTATGTTCTTATCATTTGGTCTTACTCTGATTAGAGAACTGGTAAAAGACGTTGCAGATATTGAAGGAGATGAATATAACCACCTTTCTACATATCCAATTATTAAAGGCATAGATAAAACAAATAAGCTTATTATGATTTTAACTATTATTGTTTGTACTTGTTCTGTCATACCATATCATATTGGAATATATGGTATATGGTACTTAATTATTTTAATTCTAGGAGTTGAGATTCCTTTGGGTATTGTCGTAATTTTAATGTTAAGAAACCCCGGTATTTCAAACGCATTTATTTGTGCAAAAATTTTAAAATTTAGTACTTTTGCTGGGTTAATCTCTATATATCTAGGAACATTAAATTGAATTCTGAATTCGTTCATTTACATAACCATTCTGATTATAGCCTATTGGATGGGGCACAGAGAATTGATCAATTAATTAATACAATTGATGATTTAAGAATGGATTCAGTTGCTTTAACAGAGCATGGAAATATGTTCAGCGTTATTCCCTATTATAAAGAAGCAAAAAAGTCTGGGATTAAACCAATTATAGGTTGTGAAATTTATGTAGCTACAGGGTCAAGATTTGATAAAAAAACACGCGCAGATGGAGGATGGGGTAATAATCATCTTATTCTTCTTGCAAAAGATTTTATAGGCTATAAAAATTTGATGAAGCTTGTTACTGCAGGGTATCTAGAAGGTTTTTACTATAGACCAAGAATCGATATGGAGCTTATTAGAAAGTATAGCGATGGATTAATATGCCTTTCAGGTTGTTTAAAAGGTGAGATACCTGAAAAAATGTTAAATAATGATTATGAGGGTGCTAAGAAATCAGCATTAGAATTTTCGGAGATTTTTCCAAATCGATACTATTTAGAGATTCAAAATCATGGGATACCTGAAGAAGAACAAAATATCCAAAACATGAAAAAACTATCTTCTGAGCTTGGAATACCTCTTGTATGTACTAATGATGCTCACTACGCAAAGAAAGAGCATTGGGAAGCTCATGATATACATATTTGTTTAGGAACTGGAAAGGAGAGGAGTGACCCAAATCGTTTAAGATATGCAACTCCTGAATTTTATTTTAAATCTCAGGATGAGATGTTTTCCTTGTTTAAAGAATTTCCAGGAGCAATTGAGAATACAAGAAAAATTGCGGAAAGCATAGATTTATCACTTCCAATAGGAGAATCTCACTTACCTCATTTCCCTATACCACAATCATCTACAACAAAAGACCCGGATGAATATTTAAGGATATTAACAGAAAAAGGAGCAGAGGCTCGATATGGTGAAATTACTCCAAACATAAAAAGAAGAATTAATCATGAATTAAAAGTAATACAAAACATGGGATTTGCAGGATACTTTTTAATAACAGCTGACTTTGTGAAATATGCAAAAGATTCATATATCCCTGTTGGGCCTGGAAGGGGGTCAGCTGCAGGAAGTATTGTATCATATGTACTTGGTATAACAAGCATAGACCCGCTCAAGCACAACCTTCTTTTTGAAAGATTTTTAAATCCGGATCGTATTAGTATGCCAGATATTGATATTGATTTTTGCATTGAAAGACGCGGGGAAGTAATTAATTATATTAAAGAACAATACGGTGAAAGCTCAGTTACTCAGATTATTACTTTTGGAAAGATGAAAGCAAAACAAGTAGTTAGAGATGTGGGAAGAGTAATGGGTTATTCGTTTTCTGAAGTAGATAAAATTGCTAAGGCTATTCCTAATGAATTAAATATCACCTTAGAAAAAGCTTTAGAAAAGAGTAATGAATTAAAACAAATGTCGAGTGGTGGTTATAAAGAATTGATTGAACATTCAAAAGTTTTAGAAGGAATGAATCGTCATGCTTCAATCCATGCAGCTGGAGTTGTAATTGCCCCAGGTGAATTGACAGATTATGTACCTTTATATAAATCAAGTACGGATGATATTACTAGTCAATATGATATGAAAGGCCTTGAAGAGTTAGGACTTTTAAAAATGGATTTTCTAGGACTTCGCAATCTTACTGTAATTGATAAAGCGATAAAATTAATACCAAAGGAAAAGGAAATTATTAATCTCGAAAAATTATCTTTAGATGATAAAAAAGTTTACAAATTATTTTCAAAAGGACATACTATAGGAGTGTTTCAGTTTGAATCTTCAGGTATGAGAGAATTTCTAAAAAAACTCCAACCAACGGTTATAGAAGATCTTATTGCGATGAATGCTTTATATCGTCCTGGCCCTATGCAAAACATAGATAGTTTTATATCAAGGAAGCAGGGTGTAGATAAAATTTTATATACACATCCACTTTTAGAACCTATTTTAAATGAGACCTATGGTATTATTGTCTACCAAGAGCAAGTAATGCAAATTGCAAATGAAATCGCCGGTTTTACATTAGCAGAAGCAGATATTATGCGGCGGGCTATGGGTAAGAAAATAAAATCATTAATGACGGAATTAGCTATTAAATTTGTTTCAGGAGCAGAAAAAAAAGGAATAGGGAGAAAAAAAGCAGAAGAGATTTTTTCTTTAATAGAAAAATTTGCACAGTATGGATTTAACAAAAGCCATTCTACGGCATATGCATATGTCGCTTATCAAACAGCCTGGTTAAAAGTTCATTATCCAGCTGAATTTATGAGTGCAAATATGACTAGTGAAATGACTAGTATCGATCGGATAGTCGTATTGATTAATGAATGTAAAAAAATGGGTATTACTGTAAGCCCTCCAGATATAAATATTTCTTTTGAAGATTTCAGACCTATAAGTGATACTACCATATCTTATGGATTAACGGCAATAAAAAATGTTGGATCAAAAGCCTTAGAGTCCATCATAAAAGAAAGAATAAAAAACGGCATTTTTTCTTCTATTTTTGATTTATGTGCTAGAGTTGAGCAAAGTAAAGTCAATAAGAGAGTGTTGGAAAGTCTTGTTTCTTCTGGAAGTTTAGATTCGTTTGAGGGAAATCGTGCGCAAAAATATAATGCTATTGATTCTGCAATAAAGTATGGTCAAAAAATGCAACAAGAAATTAATAAAGACCAGGTTGATCTTTTTGGTTTGGGTGACGATGATAATTTACTCATAAAAACACCTGTTTTAGATAATTTAGAGGACTGGACTGAAAAGGAAGCTTTAGATAAAGAGCAGGAAGTGCTAGGTCTTTATATCTCTGGACATCCGTTATTAGAGCATGCAGAAGATTTAGAAGAATTCACTACAATAGCATTTGAGAAGGACCAGGATATTTCAAAAAATGATGTAATATGTGTTGGTGGAATGATTACAAGAATTATAAGACGTTTTGATCGAAGAAACCAAGAAATGGCCTTTTTTGATATGGATTGTTTAGGTGGTCAAATAGAGGTAGTTGCTTTTAGTGATTGTTATGCTTCATATGAGAATCTTATTGAAGAAGGTAATGTTGTTTTTGTAAAAGGGAAACCATCAGAGCAATCAGATTTTTCTGATTTAAAAATTCTGGGTAAGGAAATTATATCTGTAGAGCATGTTAGAGAGCATTTGTCTCAAAGTTTAAATATTAGATTTATAACAGGTGAAACTGAACCGACTGATATTGATACTTTGATGGATATTGCAAAGTCTAATCCTGGAAATTGTAGGTTGTTATTTCACCTCCCGAACCATGGGTCACAGAAGTCATTAAAGGTTTTAGCACATAATATTATGGTTTCTACAAGTAGTTCGTTTTTAAAGGTATTAAGAGACAAATATGGTTATGAAAATGTTTGGATTGAATAAAAAATGATTGTTGTTCTTCAGAGGGTCTCCAAGGCCGAGATAAAAATTAAAAATAATTTAATTGGGAAAATAAATAAAGGTCTTGTGGTACTATTAGGTATAAATAAAGGTGATAAAAAACAAGATGCTGATTTTCTTATAAAGAAAATTTTGACCCTGAGAATATTCAATGACTCTGACGGTAAAATGAATCTTTCTGTTAAGGAGATTACGGGGTCAATCCTTTTAGTTAGTCAATTTACTCTTTGTGCAGATACTGCAAAAGGAAGAAGGCCAAGTTTTCTTAATGCAGAAGGCCACCAAAGAAGTAAAAGGCTTTATGAATACTTTTTGATTATGTTAAGAAAAAAAGGAATATTGGTTGAGGCTGGACATTTTGGGGCTGATATGGATATAGAATTAATTAATAATGGTCCAGTTACCATTATAATTAATAGCATAGATTCATAACTGCAGTCTTTTGGAATTAAAAATTTTGAAATATTCATTGTTATGATGAGAAAATTCAGTCTAGTAACTTTAATGTAAATGAAACGTAAAATAAGAATTGTTATGGCTAAGCCTGGCTTAGATGGCCACGATAGAGGAATTAAGGTCCTTGCAGCTGCATATCGAGATGCGGGAATGGAGGTAATTTATTTAGGTTTAAGACAAACACCGGAGATGATAGTATCTGCAGCTTTACAAGAAGATGCGGATGTAATAGCATTATCTAGCCTTAATAATGCACACAATACTATTTTTAAAGATGTGTTATCTCTTATGAAAGAAAAAAAAATGAGTGATGTTTTATTGGTAGGTGGCGGAATTATTCCTCAAAATGATGTCGATGAACTTGAAAAAAAAGGAGTGGGAAAATTATTTGGTCCGGGGACTCCAGTTCAGGTTACTATTGATTATATTACAGATTGGGTTACTGAAAATCGTCGTTAAAATGGATTTCAAAAATCAAATTGAATTAGAGCTTTATTTTGCTGACCACTTTGATACAATAATATTTCCAGTGCTCGCTGATTTATATTTTAAAAAAGATGATTTAGTAAGAGCTAGAAAAGTATGTGATATTGGTCTTAAGTACCATGAAAATAATTCGGCTGGGTTATTTATTCTTGCACAAATTGAAAAATCAGAAGGGAATTTAAAAAAATCAGAAAAATTATTAGAAAAGGTACTTTTGTTTAATCATCATCATTTTGCAGCTGCAGAAATGTTATGTGAGATTCAAACTGTTTTAGGGAGAGCTACGAAGCGTCTATTGCGTTCCTGGAAGCATGTATATTCTCTGGATTCAGCTCATTCTACAGCAAGAGATTTTATCAACAAAGTAGGGGAACCCAATGATAACTCTTCAAAAATTCTCGTGGAAAAACAAATAAAAGCGAATTCTGATTTAGAGCTTAAGGGCTCTGAGACTATTACACAAGAAAACAGTGATTTATCAAGTAATACACCTCATGATATCAGTGATCCTATGAAAGTAAGTCCGCGTCTTGCAACATTCACATATGTATCTGTTCTAAAAAATCAAGGCTTATTTTCACAAGCACTTGAGGTTCTAAAGCTATTAGAAGAAAAGGGTGAAAGCCTAGAAGCAATTTCCTTGGAAAGGGACACTATACAAGCGCTTATTGAAAATCAAAATGAGGAATAAGAGATTATGAATGATTCAATTTATACGATTAGACAAAATAAACTGAGAGATGTTTTAAATCAAAAAGGTTTAGATGGTATTTTAATAACTAATTTGACAAATATTAGATACATTTCTGGATTTACTGGTTCTGCAGCATCGTGCCTTATTACTCCGCAGGGGCAGTATTTTATTACTGATGGCCGATACATAGAACAATCAAAATCTCAAGTTAAGGGATTTGAGGTGTTTATTGATATGAAATCACATCTATTACAGATTAAAGATAACAATTTAAACCCTAATGGTCTTAAGTTAGCCTTTGAGGAAGATCACATGAGTTTTTCTCAATATCGTAATATGAAACATGCCTTTTCAGAAACGAATTGGGAAAATTCATCAATGATATTAGAAAATCTAGCATCCGTTAAAGATAATTACGAGTTAGATTGTATACGCACCGCAGTTGAAGTAACAGATAAAGTGTATGAAGAGATTCTTCCTATGTTGCGACCTGGATTTACAGAAAAGGAAGTTTCTAACGCGTTAGTTTCTAAGTATAGAGAGTATTCAGAGGGTGAGGCATATTCACCAATCGTAGCAGCGGGACCAAATGGTGCACTTCCTCATGCAGTACCAACAGATCGAGAATTTAAAAATGGTGATTTTGTTGTAATTGATGCTGCGGCTAAATATGCTGGATACCATGCAGATATGACGCGTACTCCAGTTGTAGGAGAAGCAACCTCTAAGCATAAAGAAATTTATTCTATTGTCAAAGAAGCACAAAAACGAGGTTGTGATATTGCAAAGGCTGGAGTGCCTTGTAGAGAAGTAGATTCTGCTACACGTGACTATATTAATGATAAAGGATACGGGGAGTATTATACTCATGGAACTGGGCATGGGTTAGGATTGGAAATACATACCTCACCACGATTCAGCCCACAAAGTGAGCAAATTTTAGAAGCTAATAATGTTATGACTATTGAACCTGGAATATATCTTGCTGGCTGGGGAGGGGTTAGAATTGAAGATGATGTTATAATTGGGGATGATGGTTGTGAAATATTAAACAAGACAACAAAAGATTTGGTTGTTTTAAATTAGTATAATTTTTTTTGTATTTTATATATGGCAGATATTTATACCAACCCTGAATTATATGATGCAATTCATCATGAATTTCAGTGGGATAAAAATCTTATTCAAGCTACTGCAAAAAACATAGATGGTCCCGTGCTTGAACTTGCCTCCGGTACTGGTAGATTAACGCAGTCTATTCTTGAATTAGGACTTGATTATACAGGTTTAGAATTAAGCCAATCTTATTTAGATCAGGCCAAAATCAAGTACGGTAACAGGGCTAATTTTATTCTAGGAGATATGCGTAATTTTGATTTTCGAATGGAATTTGATTTTATATTCATAGGATTTAATTCATTTCTCCACAACCTAACACTTAAAGATGCTGAGGATTGTCTTAGTTGTGTAAAAAAGCATTTATCAAATACTGGGGATTTTCTTTTGTCCATATTTATTCCAGATCCAGCATTTTTATACAAAGAAAAAAATAAGCTATTTCCAGCTGCTTGGGATTTTTTTCAGTATAAGCAATCCAAGTGCAGAATCATGGAAAAAAACCAATATGACTCAGAATCCCAGATTAATCAAATAACTTGGATAATTGAAAGAGATGGGAAGCTAGATTTGGAAGAATATCAATATAGCATGAGAATGTATTACCCCCATGAAATGGACATTCTATTATCTGAAAATGGATTCATTATCAGAGAAAAATTTGGAGACTATGATGGAACTCTAATGACTGATGATAGTCATATGCAAATTTATGTATGTGAATCAAACTGAATCATTTAATCTAGAAAATTCGGTCAAAGAGTTAAAAGAAAACAACTCAGACCTGATTAAACTCTTTGACAGTATTAAGGTAAACACTCTGAATCCTGGAAAGAATTACTTTAAAGCCCTAACACGTTCTATTATTTATCAGCAATTGAGTATTCGTGCAGCACAAACAATATTTAATAGATTTAAATCAATTTATTCAGATAATCACTTTCCAAAACCAAAAGAAGTTATGGAAACGGATATTGAAGCCTTTCGCGCATCAGGAATCTCATATAATAAATCATGTTATATCAAAAATATAGCCCAATCCTTTTTTGAAGAACCAAATGTTTATGATAATCTTTTTAAAATGAATGACAGGGATATCATTGAACTATTGACAAAAGTAAAGGGGATTGGCCTTTGGACGGCGCAGATGTTTTTGATGTTTACCTTAAATCGCCCAGATATTTTTCCAGCAACCGATCTTGGAATCCAAAAGGGATATAGGTCATATTTTAAGTTGACTGATTTGCCTAGACCCAATGATATGATAAATCACTCTGAAATGTGGATTCCATACAGAACCACTGTAAGTCTGTATCTTTGGGGTGTTTTGGAAGGTCCCTTTTAGTGGTGACATGATAAAAACTATCTTTTTTGACATAGGAGGGGTATTGCTTGATATACACCCCGGTAAAACCTTCCAATATTTTAGTGATTGTATTGATATTGAAAAAAGCGTCATTGAAAAGACATTTCCTTGGCGAGCTCATAATGAATATGAAAAAGGTCTCATTAGTAATAGAGAATGGTATGTGTCGGTAAAGGAATCTTTACCTCAGCCATGCTGTTTAAAAGAGTCAGATTTCTGGATAGGGTGGGGTTTGTTACTTGGAAAGGAAAAAGAAACGCTTAGCATTCTTAACTACCTAAGATTAGGACATGATATTTGGCTATTGTCAAACACCAACCCTAAACATATTCAAGATGAAATAGAAAACAATTATAAGTTCCCAAGTATGGTGAATGGGGCAGTATATTCATTTGATACAGGGTATAGAAAACCAGATATACAGATATACGAAATTGCAATGAAAAAAGCTCAAGTAATGCAACCAGATGAATGTTTATTCATTGATGATTTATTTGAAAATATAGAAGCAGCAAAATCTATTGGAATGAAAGGAATACATTTTCATTCTTTTGAACAGCTTCAAAGAAATCTAATAGACATGAAATTATTACCTTAAAATATTGCCATGAAAAAAACATTTTTTATTTATTTTATACTTGTTGTTATTATTAATGCAAATGGATCTTGGATGATGAACAATCGTACTCATGGCGAATTAAATTGGACTACTATTGAAACCGATAATTTTAATATTCACTACCACCAAGGTCTACGTGACATTGCTTTTAAAGGAGCATCTATTGCTGAGCAAATTAGACCAATATTATTAAAGCAAATGGGTATCAGTATACTTCCAAAGTTAGATATTGTTTTTACCTCAGAAGATGAAGTGTTGAATGGGTTTGCTGTACCAGCAAACTATACAATTATTTGGGTGGATCAGAATGATGCAGCCTTATGGACAGGCGATGAAAAGTGGCTTAGAACTGTTTTAGCTCATGAGCTACAGCATCTTGTCTATTTTCAAACGGTAAAAGGACCTTGGTGGTTGCCAGAACCAATGAATTCTCTTTTTACTGGTGTCCCTGGTTGGGTAGTAGAAGGATTAGCTGAATATTTTACTGAAAAATGGAGGCCATTTAGATTCGAAATATCTCATAGAGGACATGTTATAAGAAATACTGTCCAAAAAATTGCAGACCCTCATAACGATGGTTATTCAAAAAGTTTATATCTGGCAGATAGATTTGGAGATTCAACTATTGTTAAAATATTGAATTACCGAAATAAGTTGAAATATTTAGATTTTAAAAAATCATTCAAGAAACATACCGGCATAACTTTGAAACAGTTTAATGAAGATTGGCGAAGACAAATGAATACTTTTTATTATGGACAAAGGGCACAAAAAGAGCGATTAGAAGAAGTGGGGAAGGTTAGAAAACTGCCAATAAAGAGAGTAGCTACATTTGATTATTTCTCTGATACATTACGGGTAGCAATGATTGGAAAAATGTCAAAAGGACAACAAGATTTTTCTTTGATAATTGCTACTAGAGATACTGCTAAAGAGCAAAAAATTAGAAAAAGTAGATTTAAAAAGTATAAGAAGGATGGTAAAAAGCCAAAAAAGGTGACTCCAAAATGGAAAAAAAAGGAACTTGATCATGGTAGGTTTGGAGAACTAAATATGAATCTAGATGTTTCTCCGGACGGTCTATCTATTATTTATCCTAAGTATAGGTATGGAAATAATCAATCATTAGGATTTGATATATGGAAAGTAAATATTCAAACTAAGAAAAAGATATTAATGACAAATTCTATGAGAGCCAATTACCCTAAATATTCTCCAGATGGTGAGTCTATATTATTTGTTTCGCATAACAATTCTCTATCTCAATTATATATTATGGATAAAAATGGACAAAACCCTAGACCAATTACATCTTACAAGGGAGACACGCAAATTATAACACCAGCGTGGAGTCCAGATGGAAATTCAATTGCATTTGCAATGTCTGAATCTGATGGGAAAATGGATCTACATATTTTGAATATCTCATCAGGGAAAACTATTAAAATCACAGATTCAGAAGAAGCAGATGCTTATCCTATATGGCATCCAGGTGGAGAAAAAATATCATATACAGGGTTTTATGAATATTCACCAAATATATTTACCTATGATATAGAATCAAAAAAAAAATATAAGGAATACTAATCTCTGGAATATGCTTTACGGCGTTGATTGGAACAAACAATTATCTACCGTTACCAGCATGACATTAAATACAGTTGATTCATCAAGAATTATAGAAGTTGATGTAGCAAGGAATGTAAAAGCTGAAAAGATAAAAATAAATCCTATGTTTTCTAGCTGGAGGACTAAATCACCTGACTTTCCAATAGCAAAAATTGATCTCAAAAGGGAAGTAAAAATACTCAATGAAGAGAAGTATAAGTTTTATAAAAAAATGAGACATCTTGGAACAATAATACTACCGGATAATAGAGGGTTATTATATAATGGAGCATATACAGATGCACTTGGGAAACATACTATTGGACTAGGTTGTTATACAGATTATGATACTCTTAACGGAGTTTTTGTTCAATATCAAAACGCAACAGGATTCCCGTTTAATAGTTTTTGGGGTTTTGAAATATTTAACAATGCAAATTTTCAGCTACAATATTATAATCGAGAAAAGGCATATATTGAGACTTATAATGGATTTTCAATATGGGCAAAAACACCCTATAACTTTGGTTATTCTCTTTCATCAAATCACATAATTTCATCCTCACTCCAGTTTTATAGTAGAGAGCTGTTTTATAAACAAAATGTTTCCTCTAGCGTGTTTCCCAATCCTATGGAAGGTAAAGAAGGCAGCTTTAACCTTGGCTATCTTTTGATTAATAAAAGAGGAGATATGCGCAATTTGTTTTCACCAAATCAAGGTTATGGTTTCAAAGGATTATTAAAAATTGCATCTAGTAATTTGTGGGGTATTTTTGATTATAATAAATTAGAATTAGATTTTTACTCTAATCTAAAGCTAGGCCCTTTTTCAATTTTTGGCCGTAGCAGATATGAGGAAATTACAGGTTCTCCCCCATCACAGGAGACACCAGGAATAGTTAATATTCCTAATTTTTATTTTATGGGTACTTTAACCCCAGGAAGAGAATATATGTCACCTAGGGGATACTATAAAAACAGATTAGGAGACAAGGCTTTTATGGGTACCATAGAGCTAAGGGCCCCAGTAGTACCAATTAATTTTATTGAACTATTAAGAGTAATTAAGTTTGGGATGCCAACGTTTGCCATTATTTCTGATTATGCAAACGCTTGGTCAAATAGCAGTGATATTGATAAAATGATAATCACTGCAGGATATGAATTCAGAGCATCCATTAATATTGAAAGGATTCCCCTAATAACTTTCAGCTATGGTTGGGCACAAGAGATAGAAGATTGGTCCAATAATATTGAACCAGACCCATATTTTCAGCTCACCTTAATTAATCCTTTTTGATTGTTAAAATCTTATGGTTCTAATAGAAACCGAAAAATAAAATCCTTCTGGTTCTATTGCAGGTTTAAGCCCATCTAACCAGATTGCTCTTTCAGTTTCAGTTATATTATTGCCATCATCATCATTAGACCCGGTATCTCTCTGCCATTGCCACGGGCCATGTAATTTGGTGAAAACATAACTAATATTAAATACAATATCTTTTGTTTTACTAATTTGTATTGCGAGGTTTCCATCTATAGATGGATCAGAAAAAAATGAAGCTACATTATGACCATCATCATCGGTTGTCCATGCTAAAGAAGCTGGGATGTTTATAGATAAATTCCCCCTTGTCCCAAACCCTGAAAAAAGATTGTAACTTATATCTGTTCCAACTCCCAAATATCCATCCATATTGTTTCTAGAATCATTTATTGTTCCTATGTGTGCATTAATACTTCCTGTGAAATCGCTTAAGTAATTTATCCATATTTTCCCGGCTATCTCATATCGCTTTGAATATGAATAAGTAAGATTAAATTCTTTAGCAACTGGGGGGCTTTTTAGTTCAAATGCTTTTTGACCTATCTTGATTTTCCCCCATTTTCTTACAATTTTCCCACTACTACCATTTATTCCTACATCGGTTATTTTGATAATTCCTCGTGTCTTACCAGGTAAATTAATTGTATTTCCTTTGTATTTTTTGATTCTACTATTTGAAGAGACCTCAAACATTGCACCTTTTTGTATACCTAAATCTTCACCTGAAATAATATTTATCTCATTATTATCAATTTCAATAATCTCACTTGTAATCATATATATATTTTTTAATTGTCTTCGTATTTGAAAAGATATCTGTTCTAAAATATTGGTTAGTGAAATATCACGATTACCACCTGTGTAATGACTACTTAAATTAAAGGAGTGTTCCAATATACCGGTCTGGATATTTACTATCTTTATAGAACCCCTAAATTCAGTATGAATATTATTTTCCCATGCTAACGTATCCTTGCTTTTTATATTTTTTATAGTTTCTTTTACAGTAGTTTTCACAAGCCATTTAAAAACAGTATCATCATCATCATCATCAGTAGGACTACCTTCTTCTTTTTTTGGTACGCCCTTTTGACCGAAATGTGTAATTTCTAATATTAATGCTTCTTCAGCAGAAGCGAGTTTTCCAACCTCTACAACTAATTCATTATTTACAATACCAGATAACTGAAATTTTTGTTCTTCAAGAATTTCGTTAACATTATTACGGTCAATAATTTCAAATCTTCCTAGCGACATAGCCTGATTAGATAAAACTGTTAATATTTTATCTGCTAGAGCTCCATGCTTTTTTTCGATGAAAGGTAGAATCATCAAGGATTTTTTTTCAAGTGTAACTTCTTTATCAATTTCTGTTTTATCTATTTTTTCTAATTGGTATCTCGAATTATTATTTTCAGAAAAGCTTATTGAGTACAGTAATGATAATAATAATAATTTATTCATCAAAATTTCCAATCTAAGTTGTCTGCTACGGAAATTGTAAAAAACGCAGATGGACTAGAATTTTTTTGCTGAACATCCCAAGTAAACCCAATCATTCCACCAAAATTGTTAGTAATTAGCCACTGTAATTCACCTAAAATTTGGAATCTTGATAAACTTGGGGCAGAGTATAATTTATTCAAGTGGTAAAAATAATCGATTTCAAACTTTGTAGAAAAAACATTTATATTATAATCTATTGATACTCCAGTTTTTGCATAGGTTTTACGTTGTTTTGTATTGATGTAATCTTCATTATCTAATGCAATACCAAATTCAAAGGTTTGATTTCCAGATTTATTTTTTTTAAGTAATAGTCCAAGACCCTGGTTATACTGATATCTTAACCCTATATCAAGAATGGTATTTTTTTCATAGATAAGGGTATTAAATGAGTATACTTTATCAAATGACAAAAATTTTCTACTTGATTTTTGCCGTATTCTTATTTCAACATCATCTGGGAAAAAATGACCAAAAAGTCGAATATCTTTGAATGTGTTTGTTGTAATTCTTTTAAGCCTAAAGTACCCCGCATAACCATTTTTTGATTTTTTAGAATAAACGATTCCACCTCTATAGTATTGTCTCCATGTAATACTTTTTATTTCTGGTTCATGAGAGTATAAAAATGAAGCAGAAATGAAAACAAGGGTGGGAAATTTCACTGTTTTATTTTTTTCCCGCTTTGCATTAATCCTATAGATAAAATAGTAAAAATAATTGTTAATATAATTGCCATAATGTAGCTTATTATAATAGGAGTGTCGCCTACTCCAAGTATTGTATACCTAATACCATTTATCATATAATATATTGGATTTATAAGACTTAAAGTTTGTGCCCAATCAGGTAACATTGATATTGAGTAGAATATTCCGCCCAAAAAACTCAAAGGTGTCAAGACAAAATTTTGAAGCATTGACAATTGATCCCAATTTTCTGATAGCTGACCTAACAATAGACCCATGCTTGAAAAAGCCCAAGAAACAAAGAAAATAAATATTATTGTTCCAAATATATCAAATACAGGCAATTCAACTAGAAATACTCCAAGAAGTAAAACTAACAGTCCATTTACCATGCCCCTTACAGTTCCTCCAATAATATATGCTAAGGAAATTTCAAGTCCAGATAATGGTGCAGTTAAAAGGTCAGGAAGCTGTTGTAAGAGTTTCATTTGCAACATTGATGAAGCGGTGTTTGCTGTTGCATTTGTGAGCGTATTCATCATTATTAATCCTGGTAAAATGAATAATGTATATGGAACGCCTTGTATTTCAGAAATTCGTTGTTCTAGTGTAAAACCAAAAATTGCAATGTACAGTGTTGAAGTAATTAATCCAGGTAAAACTGTTTGTCTATATACTGAAAAAAAACGGCCAACCTCTCGCCTGATTAATGTCCAAAAGCCAATCCAGTTCATTCATTAATACCTTTTCCTGTTAGGTTTAAGAACACATCTTCAAGTGAGGAGCGAGTAGATTCTATTCTATTTATATGTATTTTTGATTTTGTCAAGATATCTATTATTTTTGGTAATGATCTATCAGGATCTTTTACAGAAAAATATATTCTATTGTTATTAAAAGTAAATTGATAGTTTGATAATATTGATTTCAAATTATAGTCTGAACTATCAACATGCACAGTAATTCCTGCGGAACCAAGCTCTCTTGTTAGTGTTTTTGGTGTCCCTTTTTTTAGTATTTTACCTTCATCAATAATAGCAATATTATCACATAGTAGTTCAGCTTCTTCAATATAGTGTGTTGTTAATAATATGGTTTTCCCTTCTTTATGAAGGTCTTGTAAGTATTTCCACAAATCACGTCGTAGTTCAACGTCAACACCAGCTGTTGGTTCATCTAAAATAAGGATATCCGGGTTGTGAACTAAGGCCTTGGCTAATTGAAAACGACGTTTCATTCCTCCAGATAATTGGCGCAATCTTGAGTTCCGTTTCTTTGATAGGCCCAGTCGTTCAAGGAGTTCATTGACCATTGGTGCGGCATCTGTTTTCTTAATTCCATAGTAACCAGCTTGGAAAAAAAGCAATTTTTCAATGGGGAAAAACCAATCAATAGAAAATTCTTGAGCAGCAATACCAATTTTTGACCTAGTAAATCGATAATCAGAAACGGTATCTCTACCAAAAACTTTGGTTTCACCGTTTTCACGAATCACTAACCCGGTAAGAATATTAATAGTGGTTGTTTTTCCTGCGCCATTTGGACCTAACAGGCCAAAAAACTCCCCTTGGTTGATTTGTATATCTACACCATTGAGAGCATTTACGTTATCATAGGATTTTGTTAATCCATTTATTTCTATGGCCAATAAAGACATATTTGTATTTAAAAACCAATATGTTGTTCAAATGGAGAAGGAAAATCAAATCCTTCTGCACCAGGAAAATGTACAATAGATACGATAAATGGCCAAGGAATTAAAATAGAGGCCTCTATTTTTTTTGAAGCATCTTTGCTTTTTTCTGAAATATCAGGAACTTGGAATCCGGGATGATATATCCACATTCCATTCTCATCATATCCTTTTACTTCAACAAATATTTTTTCTTTGTCAATCCCAATTTTATTTAGTGATTCATGATTATCCAAAACCAGTAAAATTATGTCACCAACTACTTTTTCAATTTTCATCATGTCAATTATCTTTTATTTTTTAGATATGAATTTATAGATTGCTCCTAAATAATCCACAACATAGAGTTCTCCTGAATGGTCTACTCCAAATGAAGAGATGAACGTAGGCACATCAGCGCTATATTTTTTTATTACGCTTCTAAGGTTTTTAAAGTTAACAGGTTTACCATCTATTAATTTAAATGACCAGATTTTTCCAGTGCAATAATCTCCAAAAATATAAGTTCCCCATAGCTCACTATTTTCTTTTCCTCTGTATACGTATCCTCCAGTCACAGAACATCCAGTTGCCTCTTTTTCATCTAACCCAATTAATATTTTCATATATGCAGCATTATTTGGATATTCATGTATTGGTAAGATTAATCCAGTTGTATCACAAAAATCTTCTGAATCATAGCAGTGCAATCCTTCCATTATTTTCCATCCAAAATTGCCCCCTCTTGATTCCTCCCAAGAATTATAATTGATTTCTTCCCACGTGTTTTGCCCGACATCTCCAATAATAAGATCATTGGTCAAATTGTCAAAAGAAAAACGCCATGGATTTCGTAACCCATAGCAAAAAATCTCTTGTTTTTTATTCTTTTTTCCAAAAAAGGGATTGTCTTCTGGTATTGAATAGGGATTCCCTTTGTTAATATCAATTCTAACGATTGTTCCTAGGAGGGTACTATTGTCTTGAGCATTATTATATGGGTCTCCTCCTTTTCCACCATCCCCAAATCCAATGTAAAGCATTCCATCTTTTGGACCAAAGGTTATATGGCCCCCATTATGGTTTCCAAAGGGTTGAGAGACTTTTATAATTATTTTTTCCGAATCTTTATTTGCTATATTAGGATTCTTGCTAACTGAAAATCTAGATACTATGGTAGAATCATTTTTATTTACATAATTAACATAAAAGTAACCATTTTTTAAATACTCTGGGTGAAATGCAAGGCCTAATAAACCTTTTTCACTTCCCGGTGTGAGCGAGCTATGAACCCTATCAGATATATCAAGGAATGGGGATTTCTTAGTGCGATTATTATCAATAATATATATTATTCCTCTTTGGTTAACAACAAATAAAGGTCCTTCAGCTATCGCTTGAGTAAGATAGAGAGCTTTTGCCGGTACTTTTGCAATTTTAACCAACGATATATTTGCACTAATAAAGTTAATAAGTAAAACAATGTATACTATGATTATTTTCATTGTTATTATTTATTTATAAGTTGTAAAAATTCATTTTCACTTATAATTGAAACACTTAATTCTTTTGCTTTTTTTAATTTTGACCCAGCTCCTATTCCTAAGATAAGATAGTCTATGTTTTTTGATACAGAAGAAGAAACTCTACCGCCTAGAGCGGTTATTTTTTCTTTTGCATTCATCCTTGTCATACTTTGCAATGTTCCCGTAAAAACAAATGCCTTTTTATATAAATTTGTTTCAGGAGTTTTTTTATAATTGGATAAATGAATCCCTTGGTTAAGGCAATCTTGTACAGTCTTTATATTTAATGGATTAGACCAAAATTGAATTACTTCTTCTGCAGCGACAGGTCCAATACCATCAATATCTTCTAACTCCTTTTTGGTAGCATTCATAAAATCAGTGATTTTCCCATGAAATTTTTTTTCTAACAATCTTGATGAATTTTCACCGATATTCCTTATCCCTAATCCATAAACAAAATTAGAAAAAGATGTTTTTTTGGATTCTTTAATCGCATTTATCAAGTTTTCTGAGGATTTTTCACCAAATCCACTGAGCTTTGACAAATTTATTTTATTAAGTGAAAATATATCGCTAATAGATTTTAGTAAATTGGTTTCCACAAGTTGTTTTACAAGTTGTTTTCCTAAACCATCAATATCCATTGCTCCTTTTGATGCAAAATGTATCATATCCCCTATAATTTGGTTCTTACAATAAATATTACTACAGCGCACTACTGCATCCCGAGGTATATTTTGGATTTTTTGATTACAAGCAGGGCATAGCTTTGGCATGCAGAAAGGTTTTGATTTATGTTTTCTTTTTTGAAAAATAACTTTTACAATTTTTGGAATTACATCACCAGCACGTTCAATTATTACGGTATCTCCAATACGGATATCTTTTCTATTAATTTCATCTTGATTGTGAAGAGTGGCACTACTTACTGTTACCCCACCCACAAAGACTGGATTAAGTTTGGCAACAGGGGTTAGTGCACCTGTCCGCCCTACTTGAATTTCAATATTATTAATGACAGTTGTGACTTGTTGAGCTTTAAATTTTCCTGCGATAGCCCATCTAGGAGAACGACTTCTACTACCTAATTTCTCTCTAAGTGAATAATTATTAACTTTAAATACAGTACCATCTATATCATACGGTAAATTATTGCGGAGGTTTTCAAGTTTTTCATAATATTTAATCATTCCACTTTTATTTTTTATTTCTTTTATGAGTGGATTAACAGGAAGACCCCATTCTTTTATTTTGTTTAAAAATGATAAGTGATTTTTAAAAGAATAACCTTCCACTATTCCTGCATCATAGAAGAAAACTGATAGATTGCGTTTTGATGTTATTTTTGGATTAAGTTGTCGCAAACTTCCTGCAGCTGCATTTCTTGGGTTAGCAAACAAGTTTTTACCTAAAGCCTCCTGGTTTTTGTTGAGTATAGAAAATTCTTTTTTTGATATAAATACTTCTCCTCGAACCTCTAATCTAGAAGGGGGAGAGGTTTTTTTATTTCTGAGCTCAAGAGGAATAGAATTAATTGTTTTTAGGTTATGAGTAATATTTTCTCCTCTAAAACCATCTCCGCGCGTGGATCCATGAATTAATAAACCATTAACATAAACTAATTCAACTGCTAGCCCATCTAGTTTTGGTTCAGCAATGTAGGATAAAGAATTCATCTCTAGTGTTTTTATGTTTTTATTATAAAAATTAATTAGTTCATTAGCTTCCATTGCATTTGCTAGTGATAGCATAGGTTTTTTATGCTCAATAATTTCAAATGCTTTAATAGGTTTTTCTCCTATTCGTTGTGTTGGAGAGTTAGTGTTTATGTAATCAGGATTTTCTTTTTCTAACTTTTCGAGTTTTTTAAATAAAGAATCATATTCGCTATCTGAAATAGTTGGGTCATTCAGAACATAGTATCTGTAATTATGTTCATTGATAGCTTTGCGCATTGTGTCTAAGCGTTTTTTAAGTTTCATTGATTTAATCGTTTTTTTTGTTTGAAATATTCGATAGGATCAATTAATAATTTATTAACAGGTGTGAGTTCTCCTATATCATTAATAGGAGCTCCATGAATTTCAGTTGCTGTTTTTAATATTAGATAATATTCAAGATGCGTTCCAGGATAAAGTTCCGGGTTATAAATAAATCGATATAATCCATGCCTTCCTTCTAATGAAAACTCTTGGGAATAATTCATTTTATTTGTTTTAAAGAAAAAATTAGCGGATAAAACGGAGTCATCAGGAATGTCTGTAATAAAATCTAAATTATGAGACCGCCCTCTAAATAAAGGTTTTGGTGGCATATGGTAAATTCTATGATTTTTAAACAATCCAGGGCTATCATCTCTTACCTGCTTTTCAATTTGTCCAGAGAGTCCTACTGGTGCAATAAGTATAAAAGTAATCAAGACTTTATATAGATTTAAACTTTTATTAATTATAAAATTTTGTAGTATAAGCATTTTGAATAGCAAATTACTAGTAATTGTTAATAATCAGACAACTTTTTCGCCATGTTTCTTCATTATCTTTTTCGTCAATAAAAAATCTTTTAGAGCACTCTAATCTAGATTCAGCTATAATTGGAAGATTATTAGTTATAAAATGAATTACAATAATAGAGTGAGTGAATTCAGTTTTTGAAATATTGACCAATTCATTAATTGATTTAAAGCTGAAGAGAAGGACATTGTTAACTAAGTTGGGGTCAGTTTTAATTTCTATCTGAAATATTTTTTGATTTTCTCTATTGTAAAAGCTATATCCTAAAAGTTCTGGAGCATGACTAGGTGCATTAAAATATTCATTTAACATTATTACAAGCTCTTTATTTTCATAGTCTATTGTTCTAGCTAAGATTATTTGGATAAAGGCCAGTTGGAGAATAAATATTTTAATCATTTAATTTTATTGATGATAAAAAATAGCATAAATCAGGACACTGTTAATAAGAAAAAATATGATTTTTATTTTTATTAAAAGTACTAATTCAATTAGTTTTTTGTTAAGTTGCAATAGGGCTTACAATATTGGTACTTTTGGTGGGCTACATACATGGTACACAAATGAAATATTTAATCCAGTTATTAATAATATCACTTAGCCTTTATGGTAGTGATGTAGAAAAAACATATATAGTTAGCAATGAGCAGGGCTTTATTGACTATTCAAACCGTATTGTTGTTTCGCAAGGTTCAGCATCTATAATTAAACGAGATGCATCTAAGTCAGACTTGCAAATTATTGAGAAAAACATTGAGCTTTCTAAAGGAGAAGCAAGAGCGAAAGCGAGACAGAACTTACTTGATTTAGTTATGTTGGTAAATTTTGATGGAAGAACTGTTGGGGATATTGTTATTAATGACCCACTCATAGATAGTAGAATAAATACATTGGTTGGATCTGCATATCAACAGGGTGAGATACAATATTTAGAGAAAAATGAAGTATCAATTTCTTTGGCAATAAAATTGTCAGGCCTCGCTGAAATTCTCGTTGATGCAACGGGTCATATCAATGAAAACCTTTCTGGGTCAGCATTTCTTATGACTAAAAATTCTATCCCAAAAAGTCAAAGAACCTCTGGTGTTGTTATTGATGCTAGAAATATTTATCATGTTCCCGCTATGGTTCCAAAGGTTTTCAATGAGAATGATAAACTTGTTTATGGTCCAAGACACTATACGAGGTCAAGGTCTGTTAATAGGGGTCCAGTAGGATATGCGCATGGAATGGAAGATGGGAATGTTCGTAGACGAGTGGGGAGTAATCCAATTTTGGTAGAGGCTGTTAGTAGCGATGATACGGTTAATTTAACAATTTCTAATCTAGATGCAGAACGTATACGAGATGCAGAAAAAAAATTTGGTGTACTAACAAACTGCAAAGTTCTTGTTTTATTAAAGTAATATGTACTTGTACCAGGATTTAATTTTTATTCACCAATTTTTTATATGATTTGCAATTATTCAAAGGTCATTCATTTAAAAGAATGACTTTTTTTTAGATATTCCTCTCATATATACATTGTATTATTAATAATTATGAATGAAGCAATACTGTTGTTATCTGATGGAAGAACCTTTATTGGGACTTCCTTTGGTGCTCAGGGTGAGACAATTGGAGAAGTGTGTTTTAATACTGGGATGACGGGTTATCAAGAAATTTTAACTGACCCATCATATTGCCAACAAATTGTAGCAATGACATCTCCTCATATTGGTAATTATGGGGTAAACAAATTAGATGTAGAGTCAAAAAGAATACAGGTTGCAGGATTTATTGTAAAAGAAAGTGAAACCAATCCGTCTAATTGGAAATCAGAGTTTTGCATTTCTGAATATCTGGGGGAAAATAATATTGTAGGTTTAGAAGGCATAGATACACGTGCATTAACATGTCATATAAGAGATAATGGAGCTATGAATGGAATTATATCCTCCTTAGATGATGATATAATTGCATTGAAGAAAAAATTAAATAATTTTCCTAGTATGACAGGCTTAGATCTTGTGAAAAAAGTGACATGCAAAAACAAATATGTATGGTCAAATAAATCTTCTGGTGTTTTTAATGTAGCAGTTATTGATTATGGCATTAAGTATAATATTCTAAGAATACTTGAAAGGTATGGTTGCAATTTAACAGTTTTCCCGGCCAATGTATCTGCATCGGAATTAAGTGAATCATCACCTGATGGAGTTTTTCTTTCTAATGGCCCGGGAGACCCCTCTGCAGTTACATATAGCATTAATACAGTAAAAGAAATTCTTGGCAAGATTCCAATCTTTGGAATATGCTTGGGACATCAAATCCTTGCAATTGCACTTGGAGCAAGTACTTTCAAATTAAATTTTGGTCACAGAGGTATTAATCATCCTGTAAAGAATTTAGAAACAGGGTTGATTGAAATTACAAGTCAAAATCATGGTTTTTCAGTGGAGCTAGAATCATTACCAAAAAATATAGTTTCCACTCACATTAATTTAAATGATAATACTTCTGCAGGAATCAAGTGTGAAGAATTTAAAGCCTTTTCTGTACAATTTCATCCTGAGTCGAGTCCTGGACCTCATGATAGTCGGTATTTATTTAAAAATTTTATTACAATGATGGAAAATGCCAAAAAGAACTGATATTCGTAGCATTCTTATTATTGGAGCTGGGCCTATTGTTATTGGTCAAGCATGTGAGTTTGATTATTCAGGAACTCAGGCAACTAGAGCTCTCAAAGAAGAGGGGTATAGGGTCATCCTGGTTAATTCTAATCCTGCTACAATTATGACAGACCCTGAGTTAGCAGATGCGACTTATATAGAGCCATTGACTATTGAATATTTAGAAGCAATAATTAAAGCAGAAAAACCGGATGCAATTCTCCCAACTGTTGGAGGACAAACAGGTTTAAATCTTGCAATGGAACTTAACCAAAAAGGAATTTTAAGTAATCATGATGTTGAATTGATTGGGGCGCAAGTGGATGCTATAGAAAAAGCTGAAGATAGAGAAAAATTCAAAGAAGCAATGGATTCAGTTGGTATTGAGACTGCAAAAGGCGGTTTTGTACATTCTTGGAATGAGGCAAAAATTTTTTTAGATACCTTCACTTTTCCAATTATAATTAGACCGTCATTTACGATGGGTGGAACTGGTGGAGCAGTAGCATACAATTATGAAGAGTTTGAAGAATTAATAGAAAATGGTCTTCAGGCAAGTCCAATTAGCGAGGTTCTGGTTGAAGAGTCGCTTCTTGGATGGAAAGAATTTGAACTAGAGGTAATTAGAGATTGTTCAGACAATGCAATAATTATTTGTTCTATCGAGAATATTGACCCGATGGGTATACATACTGGAGATTCAGTAACTGTAGCTCCCGCAATGACCTTGTCTGATAAGGAATTGCAAATGATGAGGAATTGGGCAATCCTTTGTCTTCGAACAATAGGTGTAGAGACAGGAGGATCAAATGTGCAGTTTGCAGTTAATCCTGATGATGGAAGATGTATAATAATTGAAATGAATCCAAGAGTAAGCAGGTCATCTGCCCTTGCATCAAAAGCGACTGGTTATCCAATCGCAAAAGTTGCTGCAAAACTTGCGATAGGGTATACATTAGATGAGCTACCAAATGATGTGACAGGAAAAACACTTGCCGCATTTGAACCAACTATTGATTATATAGTTACGAAAGTTCCTAGGTTTGATTTTGAAAAGTTTCCCAGTGCTTCTGGTCATTTAGGAGTACAAATGCAAAGTGTTGGGGAAGTGATGTCTATTGGGAGGACTTTTAAAGAGTCAATACAAAAATCATTTCGCTCATTAGAAGTTGGCTTGGATGGTTTAGAGGCAAAACCGATAAAGGATACAGACCCGAATCTCATAAGATCAAGGGATTTAGATATGTCTGCTCTTAGGCATGCAACTAGTTTTAGATTGCTAAAGATTCATCAAGCATTTAAGAATGGAAAAACAGTACAAGAGATAAATTCATTGACAGGAATTGACCCATGGTTCTTAAATCAAATTAATGATTTAGCTATAGCTAATAAGCATTATCCATTGATTCAATTAAAGCAAAATGGTTTTTCCGATTCTCAAATAGGTAGGATTAGAGGTCAATCAAGAAGTGAAATCCGGGAATTAAGAAAGAATGATTCTATTGAGCCTACCTATAAAGTAGTTGATACCTGCGCTGCTGAATTTATTGCTGAAACACCTTATTGTTATTCTACATATGAATCTGAGAATGAGATTCAACCATTAGAAGGGGAAAAAATAATTATTTTAGGTGGAGGGCCAAATAGAATAGGGCAAGGCATAGAATTTGATTATTGTTGTGTCCAAGCTGTTTTTGGGCTTAAGGATGAAGGATATAAAACGATTATGGTGAATTGTAACCCAGAGACTGTAAGTACAGATTTTGATTTAGTAGATCGTTTATATTTTGAACCAGTTACATATGAAGATGTTTTGAATATTATAGATTTTGAAAAACCAAATGGAGTATTGGTACAGTTTGGTGGACAGACGCCATTAAAAATAGCAAAGGAATTAGCACTTGCTGGTGCACCAATAGTTGGAACTTTACCAAAAAATATTGATTTAGCCGAAAACCGAGAAAAGTTTGGGAGTATTCTTAATAAGTTAAATATTCTTTGTCCAAAATATGGAACTGGACGAACGCTAGATGAAGTATTGGTTGTTGCTGAAAACATTGGATATCCAGTTCTCGCAAGACCTAGTTATGTGTTGGGAGGAAGGGCAATGGAAATTGTTTATTCACAGAAGCAATTAATTGATTATATTGTACGTTCAGCAGATGTTACTGAAGGTCACCCTATTCTAATTGATGAGTTTTTAGAGGATGCGTTTGAGTTTGACGTAGATGCTTTATGTGATGGGATTGATGTTCATATTGGAGCAATAATGCAGCATATTGAAGAAGCAGGTATACATTCTGGTGATTCCGCATGTGTTTTGCCTCCTTATAGGATTACACCAGATGCATTAGAGCAGATAGTAAAAATCACTAAAAATCTAGCAATTGAGTTGCAGGTTATTGGTTTAATAAATTTACAATTTGCCTATAAAAATGGTGAAGTATATGTTTTAGAGGTAAATCCAAGAGCAAGCAGAACAATACCATTTGTAAGTAAGGCTACAAATACACCTTTAGCACGAATTGCTGCTCAAATTGCTGTAGGTTCTAAGCTTAAAGATTTTAAGCTTAAGAATTGGGATGACACCCCCTATGTATCTGTAAAAGAAGCGGTGTTACCTTTTAATAAATTTCCTGAAGAATCTATTTTTCTTAGTCCAGAGATGAAATCAACTGGAGAAGTTATGGGAATATCAAAAACACTAGGAGAATCTTTCAAAAAAGCATCAATTAGTGCGGGTAATACTATACCCGATAGTGGTACTGTTTTTATTTCTGTAAATAATGATGATAAGTTGGATGTGATTCCTATTGCGAGAGATTTTATAGAAATGGAGTTTCATATTGTTGCTACAGCGGGGACTGCAAAAGCACTTGAGAGAAATGGTATAAGTGTTGAAACAGTTTTTAAAGTTGGTGAAGGAAGACCAAATATTGTCGATGGTATAAAAAATGGACAGATTAATTTAGTTATTAATACACCCTTTGGGGCACAGTCTCGCTATGATGAAGAATCAATTGGTAGGGCTTGTATTCAAAATGGAATTGTTGCCATCACTACTTTGTCAGGAGCAAGCGCAGCATTAAGAGCTATTCGATCGTCAAAGATTATACAAGTAGATTCAATACAAAATTATCATTCTTAAACTTCATGTTTGCTTATTCTAAAATAATTCAATAGTATATTTATTAGCAATTTTATCGATTTAGGATGAAAGAAAATAAAATTAATGAAAAATGATATACCATTAGACCAAATTCAGGAAGCTGAAATACCATCAGGAAAACTAGATGAGGTAATAGAAACCAATAAAAATCTATATGATAAATTAAATTCTTTACCAGGAATTGAATCATTAGATAAAGTTGTTGAAGAAGAAGAGGAAAGTTCAGTAGAACAAGAAGCCTCTACCTTTTTTATCGATCAATTTGATAAAATTAGAAATATGTATGAAGGGAATGACCTATTTCGATATGCTTCATGGGCTATTTTGCTAATCATGATTTCGACAACGGCGCTTACCATTCAAGAATATGATATGTTTTATGATAACATGATGGAGGATGTTGAAGGGAGTTTTACTTTTGGTGGGGAACCTAATTGGCTTGACACCTTTTTTCATGCTTTTTGGTGGTCGATTGTGACATTTACAACAGTTGGTTATGGGGATGTAAGTCCAGTAACTCACATAGGAAAATTCCTTACCATAATAATTATGCTATTAAACTTTGGTGTAGTCACTCTACTTGGAGGAGCTGTGGCATCAGTATTGGTTGCACAAAGATTAAAAGGAGATGATAAATTGGATGAAAATAAATTTGATAACCATTTAGTTATAGCTGGGTGGAATAAAACAGTTCCATCAATTTTAAGCCTGATAGAGGCGAATCGAGATGCAAACCCAATCGTTATTTTAATTAATGAAACTGATAAAGAAATAGTTCAACGGGCTATCACTGGTTTTGAAAGGCTTGATATAAGTCATATCCCTGAGAATTTCACAAATGAAATTGTATTAAAAAAAGCATTTTTGGAAAAGGCTGGGACATTTATGATTTTGCCCGATAGCTCGGGGTTGCTTCCGCATGAAGAACCTGATGAAGATAAAACAGTGATTACATGCCACACTGCAAAAGACATTGCTGAATCTTGTAATGTTATTGCCCATCTAATTAATGTAGATAATATTTCACACTTACAGCGCGCAGGTGCAAATGAGATAGTTATTCCGGGCGAACATGTTCCACATCTTCTTGCCAAGCATGTTACAGACCCAGGTGTGCCTCAATTTTTTGATGAATTAATTCTGCAAGAAGAATCTGATAAAGGGCTACAAGAAGTTACAATACCCAAGTCTTTACACGGCCAAACACATAATAAGTTGTCTGCCTTTTATAAGTTTAAATATGGATGGCTGTTGGTAGGTTACGCTATTAGAAAGGCTGGTTTTAGTCTTGATGATCAGATGGGAGAAAGTGGGAACCCAATAATAAGGGAAATGATAAAAGAACAACTTGATGGTGCCGGAATAAATTTGACTAGCGATGAAAATGTCGTTGTTGAAATTAATCCACCAGATGATTATCAAGTTGATAAAAAACACAGTGCGTTAGTATTGAGGTGAATAAATGAATCCAACAGCAGAGCAAATACAAAAAATAAATCATTTTAGTAAAGTAAAGATAGAGCTATGTGAAAAGATAGCAGGAGTTGTTACAATAGAAGAATGTAAACCTAAAACACAATTATTGAAAGAAGGTGATACAGGTGATACTATGGTATTAGTATTCCAAGGGCAAGTAGAAGTCTCAAAAAACATGATGGTTAAAACTCCTAGTGGATTTACAAATTCTAGAAAGGCAATAATTCGCTTAGAAACAACTGATCCTCGTCCTTCTTCTAAGCCAGAAACCGAACCAACAGTTTTTGTAGTAGAGGCACCTGCCTTTGGTATTGGTGAGTTTTCACTTGTTTTAGATGATGCCATCCGAACAGCGCATGTCCATTCTACCACGCCTGTGAAATATGGTTTATTGCGCTTGGATGATTTTACCAATATAGTAAAAGCTTTTCCTGAGATTGGTGGAGCTGTTTATTTTGAAGTTGCGAAATCGGCTGTGAATAATTTGGCAACTGTTAGTGGTGATGTATCTAATCTTACTCAAGCTTTTTTCTTTGCTCTATCTAGATAATAGAAAGCAGACTAGTCTTTAATAATTAATTTACCCTCAGCTTGAGATTTTTCTATTTTAATGTCTAATGACCATATTGAAATAGCGTGGTCTATCAATACGATTTCATTTTCATGAATGAAGTCATCTGCATTTGCGATATCAATAAAACATTGAATAAGGCTGATTAGTTTCTCATTATCAAAATTATCAAGAGTTTTGATATTTTCAAGAGATTGATCAAATTGTCGTTGTCGTTGATCTTCAGATTTTAGCAAAATAAACTTTTCAGTAGTCAATCCAAAATCTCTATTAAAAATTTCATTATCTAAAGATGGATAAAAGAGTTTATAACTTTCAAATATCACGTTTTTTTCAGATTCATCAATTTCTTGATCTGAAAAGAATGATAGGCATAGTAAGGTATAAAGAATATCATGATGGATTTCCCACACTGCATCATCATCATCATCATCATTTTTATCTCTCGCTGCAATTTTTCTTTGGAGGTCTTCAAGTCGACTTTTGTCACCATCATTTAAATAGCCATCCTGTTTTTGCCGTTTTTGCATAAGTTTGTCTACTTCCAATTCAAGAAATTTAACGTCACGTTCAAGAGTTTCTAATCGTTTGTCCATTAGGCTGAATAAGAGTTCTTTGAATGGGTCTAGTTGATTTTTTTCTGGAGAAAAATAGATATTAAGTGTTCCTCTGTCTGTATCTTCCCAAAATTGAGGTCCAAAAATCGATAAAAGGAAACATTGGGTGTTTGCATTTGTTTGAAATGTTTTTTCATCAAAGTATGCCAGGTCATCCAAATAATCCTCTGCTATCGCAGTTGCAAATTCAATTTTATTTACAGAAAGATAAAATAAGGCTAAGCCAATCTGAATTCTCCGAGTACCATTATTACCACCAAGAATACCTTTGTCTACTTCATCTTTAGAATATCCAGGTGGTTTATCTAATTGTAATATCATTTGTAATAGAGCCATTTGATCTTCATCAGCCCAACCTTTTTCATGTATCATAACTTGGCATTTTCTTAATTCAAAAGTGAGTGTATCGACAACAAAATACAGACCAGGATTTGCTTCTGCATTCTTATAGATATCATTTGCATAAAACTTAAATTTATCATAGCAATATTTTGCCATGTCAACCCGGTCTGCTTTTATATATTCTTGAATCATATTAGAATAATGAAATGAAAGATTATATAGATTTCTTGGTTCGTTATTTTTATATGCGTGTTTTATGGCCATTCTAAAAAGAGTATTAAATCGTATGTTTACATGCTCTAGTATTGTATCATTCTTGTTTTTTAGGCAGGTCTTTCCAATATCTACCATCTCAGCAGGAATAAGTGAGGCTATATCATATCGGTCATTTGTAATCATTTTTATATAAGAACTACCCAGCAGCCGAAAGGTTTTTACTTCATAAAATGTTTTTGTATCAGACATTTCTTCATATTGTACATCTGTATAGGTACGAAAAGTTGCATTTGATCGAATGGTATTGGTCAGGTCAAAGAATTTATCATTAAAATCAATTTTATTGGTTATGTAGAGTTGAATTATTTCACTGATTTCACGAATAATATCAGTCTGTGTCTCTTTGAATTCAGTGAATGCAAGAAGGTCATCTAGTTGGTCAAGCGATCCCATAATCTCTTTTTGGTATTCTTCAACAACATCTATACTGTCATCCATTGCAGATTTGATCATTGGTTTTCTCATTTTCAATACAAATCCCTGGATGATAGATGATATGGTTGAGACAACATTGCTAGTTTTTGAGTATAGAAGAATATAAAAGATATAGGGGAGTGTAAAAATCGAACCAATAAAAAGATATATATAAGTGTTAAGTACGGAGCTAGATACGCGTCCTAGCGGTTCAACATAGAACATAATTAATACAGCATGTAGAGATGCAATGATAAGAAACCAAACATAAATAAGACTGAGCCAGTCCTTTACAAATAAATCCATTAGTTTTGGAGAAGATTCTGCAGCAATTGCAATAACAATAATAAGTGTACCTAAAACCATAGCTAGTACTCCGCCCCATATTTCTGGAGCAAAGTCCAATGCAATTGTATCAGGGTCGGAAAGGTCAATATTTAATTTATTATCAAAGTATTCCACAATAGATGGGAAGTAACTATGAAACAGCATATCAGATAAGACCATTGCCGCCAACACAACAATAAATGATATAATGGTCCTATATTTAAATTGGATGCTGTTTATTCTAAGAATAGTTGAATATAGTTTTTCCATGTTCAATTAAAATAGTTACTGTATATCTAATCTAAGGTTAGAAACGAAAAGCAAAACTACAATGGACTTATTATTGAAACAATATTGCATCGAAAAAAAAATATAATGTTATTTTTGAGAAATCTTGCTCTTCTATGTTACTCATTATAATTTTCTAGGTTTCCTAACCCTCATAGTGGTCATATTGATAGCGTATGTTAGGTTAAGATTAATAATAAGTATTTTCCAATAAATAATAATATAAGGGGATATTATGGCAAACTGGAGTCAGCATCATGATTTAGTCTATGCTTTTGTTTGTGTATCGTTTTTAGCAGATGGAGAAGTAGATGAATCAGAAAAAGAGGCCATGCGTGGTAATGTCAAGGTGATGTTGCCGGATGTATCCGATGAAGAATACAACGCAATGGAAGCTGAAGTAATTAACAAATTCATTGAACTAGGTGACGAAGCCGCCAGAAAAGAGCAATACGGTGTTTCTATTAATGCTCTTAAAGGCCTGTTTACATCAGATGAAGATCGTTATAAGGTTGTAAAAAATCTTGCATATATCGCTCGGGCTGATGATTTCATTCACGAGAATGAAATGGCAATGGTTGAAGAGGCTGTTAGTGGATTAGATATGGTTGACAAGGTGAAGCTTGTCAAGACAGATTCTACCCTTTTCGTCGATCCGACATTCTAAACCAAGTAATTAAATGCTTATCGATAGCCTCATTTATTTGAGGCTATCGTTTTGTGTTAAAAATATAGAGATTAAATACTATGGAAGAACATAGAGAGTCCAATTCAACAAGAAGGAAAGATGATGATAGAAGAGGTCAGCATAGAAGATTAGAGCATCGAAGAAAACAGCACAAGGCTGTGGAAAACGAAAAGCGAGATAGGCTTGACCAAAGGAAGAACTATCAGAGGAAAGAAAATCGGCGACATGGCCGAGAAAGAAGAGATTAAAAAAAAGGGCAGTAATCAACTGCCCTTTTTTATTTTTTTATTACTTAGTTCATAAAATTATTTTCCATACCTGAAAGAAAATTATTTAGAACAATCAAAGAATTTTCTACGGCATCTAAAATTTCTCTTTGATTCTTTTTTGTATTACTTAGCTCAATAAGCAATTTTCTCACCACTTCTCTATGCCATTTATCTGCATGCATATGAACTGTAAAGAATTTTAAGGTGTTCTCATCGTCTATTCCATAAAACTTTTTAAGACCTTCTTTTTTTGTTTCAGAAATCTCTGGTTGCATAGATTCATAACAATATAGAGCAGCGAGACCAATATGATATTTTTCTGATTTTGAAAGGTTTTTAAAAGTTGAAACTAATTCACTAGTTTCTTTTATTGGTATTTTTTTTATTACCTCTTTTCTTGTGTTTCCCATTCCTTCTGCAAAACGCATCCATAGTTCAGGATGATTTTCCTTTCCTTTTTCTTCATCAATCAAATTTTCTAGAAGAAGCTGTCTGGTTTCTATATTGTTGCAATTAGAATGTATTGCGGAAAGATATCTGGGAAAAGAGGAAACATGTTGGAAATATTGCGCAGCATATTCTTTTATTGTATCATTCTTCAATGCGCCAGTATTCCAAGCTTGATAAAATGAATGTTTTAACAAATGATGTTCTTCAATGTGTTTATCTATTTTTTTAATAAAGGATTTATTATTCATTTAAGTAGTTCCTATGTTTAATCATTGTAATAATCATGCTAGATATTAGAGTACTATTATTAAATGAAGAAAGAAGATTAATTAAATTGTTAATTCTCATATTAATAAAGCATTTATCCACATGTTGTTTCTATTAAGATTGCACAAACTTTGTATGGGTCCATGTTTGCAGAAGGTCTTCTATCTTCAAGATAGCCATATCCGTCATTTGCGGTTTGCATTGGAATTCTTATAGATGCACCGCGGTCACTAATTCCATAGCGAAATTCTTTGATGCTACATGTCTCGTGGAGTCCAGTAAGTCTTTCTTCATTATGTGCACCGTATAAAAGAATATGCTCATGGTGTTTTTTTTCTAATTTTTTACATGCTTCTTTAATAACGGACATTCCACCTTTAGACCTCATTGATTTTGTGCTAAAATTTGTATGAGCACCAGCTCCGTTCCAATCTCCTTTAACAGGTTTTGGATGTAAAGTAGCGCTCACTCCGTAGTCTTCTGAAATTCTATATAAGAGCCATCTTGATAGCCATATTTGATCTGCAGATTCTAAAGGCCCAAGTGGCCCGATTTGATACTCCCATTGCCCGGGCATTACTTCTGCGTTAATTCCAGATACCTCAAGGCCGGCCTGAAGACATAAATCAAGATGTTCTTCGACAATATCACGACCAAATACTTCGTCTGCTCCCACTCCACAATAGAAAGGACCCTGAGGCGCAGGATAACCACCTTCAGGCCATCCTAAAGGATTGCGACCTTCGAATAAAGTGTATTCTTGTTCAATCCCAAACCATGATTCTTCACTGGAATATTTTTCTGCTACTTTTCTTAGATTAGCTCGAGAATTGGTAGTGTGTGGATTACCATCTGGGTTCATTACCTCACACATAACAAGAATATCATTTCCTCCTCTTATTGGATCAGCGGTCTTAAAAACTGGTGTCAACATGCAATCGCTGTCAATTCCTTCTGCCTGGTTAGTGCTCGAGCCATCAAAGCCCCACAATGGCAAGTCTTTTACTGAGCTAACAGGTCCATTAAGAACTTTTGTTTTAGACCTGAGTTTTTGAGTTGGTTCATGCCCGTCCATCCATATGTATTCTGCTCGTATTTTATTCATTTTATCCCTTATTTGATTGTTTAATTAATTGTTTTTACCATAGTCTCACACGGTATCAGGTTTTATCTTTTATTGGAAGAATGATACCTTTTTTATACGATGAAAGAATAATTTGCGTCTCGGTTCTAATAACCCCTGGCCAGCTTTGAATCTTTCTGAGAAGTTCTTCTAAAGTTGTCGAATTTTTTGTAGTGATAAGTAGTGTATGGGATCCATTTCCAGTTGTACTAAAACATTGTACTACTTCCGAGGTTTTTTCTGCTTCCACTGTAACCTCTTTATAATATTGAGAAGACCCAGATATGATTGTTATAATAGCCTCTACATCTAAACCCAATGATGATGGATTTATAATTGCCTGAAAACCTAAAATAGCTCCAATGTCTTGTAGTTTTCTTATTCGTTCTGTAACAGTTGGTATGGAGACATTTAATTTTTCAGCAATATTGCTAGCCGAATTTCTTCCCGAATTTTGTAATTCAATTAGTATTTTGCAATCTATTTTGTCAATCATAACTTAAACTAAAATTTATAACTAATTAAATATATTAAGAAATTAAAAAAAAATATAATATAAAATTATTAAAATATATTAATTAATTTAAAAATTTAAGATATAAACAAAGAGGGACATGTGGTGATTTTTATAGAGTTTATTCAATGAATGGTGATTAGCATAAATTTTTACCATGAATGGTCTTAATTTTCATCTCTTTTTAACATTAGAGCAATAATGAGTACCCAATTAAAAACTGTTGCATTTCATACTTTAGGATGCAAATTAAATTTTTCTGAAACGTCTACAATATCCAGGAATTTTATAAAATACGGATTTGAGAAAGTAAACTTCAGTAGCAAGGCTGACATTTATGTTATTAATACCTGTTCTGTTACTGAAAATGCAGATAAAGAAGCAAGAAAACTAGTTAGGCAGGCAAAACGTAGAAACCAGAATTCTTCAGTTGTTGTTATTGGTTGCTATGCTCAATTAAAACCCCAAGAAATATCGAACATGGAAAATGTCGATTTAGTATTAGGGTCAGAAGAAAAATTTAAAATCCTCGATTATCTCGACTTGTTAAAATTAAACCAAGGACCAGTAGTAGTTCATGATGAGATAAGTCATGTAAATGAATTTGTACCTTCATATTCAATTGGGGATAGGACTAGGTCTTATTTGAAGATACAAGATGGATGTAATTATACATGTTCATTTTGTACTATTCCACTTGCTCGTGGAAGAAGTAGGAGTGACAATATTTATAATACGATTGCAGCTGCTAAAAAATTATCTCATAGGGGAGTAAAAGAACTAGTTTTAACTGGTGTTAATATCGGTGATTATGGAAATGACTCGAAAGAGTCTTTTTTAGATTTATTAATAGAGCTCGACAAGCTTAATGGTATTACAAGGATAAGAATTTCTTCTATAGAGCCAAATTTACTAAGTGATGAATTAATTGAGTTTTGTAATTCTTCTAAAAAAATAATGCCTCATTATCATATTCCTCTACAATCAGGATCAAATAAAATTTTAAAATTAATGCGTAGGAGATATGACAAATTACTTTATCAATCAAAAGTGAAAAAAATTAAATCCATGAATCCTGATGCATGCATTGGTGCTGATATTATTGTAGGGTTTCCTAGTGAAACTGAAAATGATTTTTTAGATACGTACAATTTTATTAGTGATTTAGATATTTCCTACCTTCATGTTTTCACATATTCAGAGAGAAAAAATACAGATGCGGCATTGATTCCAAACCCTGTATCAATGTATAATCGGTCTAGAAGAAGAAAAATGTTACATATTTTATCAGAAAAAAAAATGCGAGGTTTTTACAGCAAATTTTTAAATACAAAAAGAAATGTTTTATATGAAAATAAAAAAAATGGTTATCTCTATGGTCATACAGACAATTATATAAAAGTGAAAATAAAAGAATCAAAAAAATATATTAACACTATTCAAAAAACAAATCTGATTACAATCCAAGATAAAAATGTTGTTGGACAGATTTAGAGATGAAACATCGGTAACCTTTTATAAAAATATTATTTTATGATTTATTTTGAGAACATCTCAAAATCATATTCCTCAGGAATTCTTTTTTCAAAGGTTAATATAGTTATAAAGGCTGGTATGAGAGCTGGTCTAGTTGGAAAAAACGGATCAGGAAAAACAACATTGTTGAGGTTAATGCTAGGTGAAGAAGAGCCTGATATAGGAAATATAAAAAAAGAAAAATCAGCCACCATTGGATATCTTCCTCAAGAGATTATCACAGGAACTGGAAGGTCAATACTTGAAGAAGTTTTAGCTTCATTTCCAGAAGCACTTGATTTAGAAAATAAATTAAATCAATTATCAAACGATATATCTAATCATCCAGAAAATAATGATTTGGTTCGTGCTCTAGGAGACATTCAGAATAAGTATGATTCTATAGGTGGATGGGATTTAGAAAAAAACGCAAAAATTATATTAAGTGGATTAGGGTTTTCGGAACATCAGTTTATAGAACCAATGGAAACTTTTTCAGGTGGATGGAGAATGAGAGTCGCCTTAGCATCAATTCTTTTGCAAGAACCAGATATTTTATTTTTGGATGAACCTACAAATCATTTAGACCTTGAAGCGACTATATGGCTAGAAAATTTTTTGAATTCTTGGAAAGGTGGTTTGATTGTTATTAGTCATGATCGAATGTTTTTAGATCGTTCAATTAATTATATAATTGATATTGATTTAAAACAAGTAACATTATTTAGAGGAACATACTCAGATTATGTAAAAGATAAAAGTTTAAGAATTGAGCAACAACTAAATGCCTTTAAAAATCAACAGAAAGAGATTAAAGAAACAGAAAGGTTCATAGATAGGTTTAGATATAAAAATACAAAAGCAAAACAAGTTCAAAGCAGAATAAAAAAATTGGATAAGTTAAATAAAATAGATATTCCATATGAAGATCAGTCTAGAATTGCCTTAAGTATACCACAACCAGAAAGATCCCCTCAAAAAGTGTTGCAATGTATAAAGGTAAAGAAAAATTATGGAGATTTAGTAGTTTTTGATGATTTGAATTTAATTGTGGATAGAAATCAAAAAATAGGATTAGTGGGAGCTAATGGAGCAGGTAAATCCACTTTGTTGAAGATGTTAGCTGGAGTTGAATTAGTCACAGATGGTTTGATAAATTACGGATCAGGTGTAAGAGTTGAATATTATGCACAGCACCAGCTAGACATATTAAATCCAAAGGAAACTGTATTTGATTCGTTAAAAAAAATTTCTAATGGATTGGGTGAAAATGAAATAAGGAGATATCTTGGTGGATTTTTATTTTCAGGAAATGATATTGAAAAATTAGTTAAGGTTTTATCAGGTGGAGAAAAGGCTCGCCTTGCGTTGGCAAGAATTTTAATTAATTCATCTAATATTTTATTGCTAGATGAGCCAACTAATCATTTGGATATGGCAAGCAGAAATATAGTTGAGAAGGTTCTGTCAGATTTTAAAGGATGTATTATATGTATATCACATGACAGACATTTTTTAAATGAAGTGACCAATTTAACATGTGAAGTCGAGGATGGGAGCATTAAGGCCTATGAAGGGAACTATGAATATTATGAATGGAAGAAAAAGAAATCATTTAATGGTAAAAAAGAAATAAAGAAAAAGAATAATGTTAAAAAACTAAAATATAAAGAAAGAAAAAAAATCAGAAATAGAGCAGTTTGGATAGCAAAAAGATTTCAATTGATTGAAAAAAAAATATCTGAATTAGAGCAAGATTTAAATGACCCTATAAATATAAGCGATGCTGAATTACTTCAAAAGATAACAGAAGATATAAAAAAACTTGAAAATGAATATATGGATTTAATTGAAGAAAAAGAGAATATGGATAATTAAATAAAAAATTTACAATTTAATTTATTATAAATTAATTGATTAATATTTTAGGTTTAAATTATTTGAAAATTTACATTTCATTAAATTAATTATATCATTGTAAATATTTCTTTTATAAAAATTATTATTAATTAAAGATTCTTGATTAAAATATTTATAATAATTTTAATAAAATTAATGACTGGTTCAAAAAATTATTGAGGAGGAATTCCAAATATAAAAATATTATTAAATAAAAATTTCAATGTTAATTAATATATAATATTAATATACCATAGGATTGTATAAATAAATTACAGACCAAATAAAAAATATAATTACCAAAAAATACAATTCCTAAAAATTCTAAATACCATTTAAAATGATTAAAAATTACAGCATTGTAAAATGAAAGAAGTGTTGTAAAGTATATACTTTATAGAATAAATTTAGCAAATTACTTTTTCCGAGGTAATCTATGATGTGGAGTCAATATACATATTGGTTTAAAAGCCTGGTCATGTCTTTTATACAAAGACACCCTATCCTTCTATTAAAAATAATCCTGATATAAAAACGCCATTTTTATAATGCAGAAAAATAAAATTTATATTAAAGACAAGAAAATTATTAAGGTTTTAGGTAAAGAATTCACAAAGAAAATTCTTAATTGTTTTAATGATGCCCCTAAGACTGCAACCCAAATTGCGAATTCCATATCTTTTCCTAAAGATAAAATTTATTATCACATTAAAAATCTTGTTAAGAATAAAATTTTAATGGTTGTATCAAAAAAAATGGTTATGGGTATTGAACAAAAATTATTTTTACCTACTACCAAACAATTTATTATAAAAACTGAGAAACAGGAAAAAGAAGAAAAATCCAAGAGAAATAAAAACAGGGTTCAACCCACTAAACATCCCGCAAATAACAAAAATAAAAAAATAAATAATGAGACTAAAAGAAAAAAAAGTCAAAGGAGGACTATTAGCGAAAGAAGGAATGAAGAACGAAGAGATGATTATAATCGGAGAACAAATTATTATGGAAATTATTTAGGTGAAGATAAACGCTTAAATAAACAAAGAAGAACAACAAGTGATAACCGAAAAACGTTAACACGTAGACATACAAATGAAAGGAGGGAGTCATCACCGTTTTCCAATAAAAGCAAAACCCCAAATACTTATTTAAACGATTTTAAAATTAAATCAAAAAGAATCCGGAATGTCTTGTTATCACTTAATGGAATTAAAACCGCAATGACATTTGTTCAATCTGGTGATAATGTAACATTTTTATTATGCAACTTAAATTCACATGGATTTCAAATTGAAAGGCTCAATAATTATGAACTTCCATTTCAGGTAAAAGATTATGAAATCAAATCCTTAACTGAATTAATTGTAAATATTTCAAATCAATACCATTCTAAAAAAGAAAAGAATAAAGTATATCTTGCAATCCACTCTGATGATTATAATTGTGAAATGACTTACGTTTCTGCAAAAGGGAAAAATAAAAAATTATTTAAAAAAGATTTAATTAAAACATTAGGTAGTACATATGATTTTAAAAATGGAGAAAGCATTTTTGATTATATATCCTATAGAGGATTTGGTAAAAATGCAACCGTCTGTATATCAAATAAAGGACCACAAATACATTCAGATTATTCAGAACTAGTAAAGTCAGGATTGCAGCCAAGGTATAATACTAGTATCCCACAAATTTTAAACAATATCTATACCTATTATAATATTGATCAAAATTACGAAAAATCACTCCTTATATATATAGATAGAAATAAAACTCATATTGTTTTTTCAAAAGGTGGCAGGCTTTATGAATCAAAAGAATTCAATAAAGGACTTTATTATTTTCAAGATGCATTGGTAGAACTTTCTCTAGGAAATATAAAACCAAAAGATGCAATTAATAACGCACTTCATTTTTTATCAAACTATGGTTTTTCTTTAGAAACCTCAGACATAACAATTCATGATGGTATCCCTTTTAAAAAAGCTCGAGCAATTCTGGATCATCTTATTATTGATTATTTAGATAACATTCAGGAATCAATTCAATATTTTGAAGATGTATGTAAAAAAGATGGTATTTCTGATAAAGCGATTAATCAAATTTTTATCTGCGGAGTTGGAAGTCATATTCAAAATATAGATAATATCATTAAAAACAATTTTAGGGTAGATGTTAAAAATCTTTCAGAATACAGTACAGCATATTTTCAGAATCAAAAGGAAGATAAAGGAAAATTAATACAAAGAATTAAAACCAAGAGTATTTTTAAAAGGAAAAAAAGCGTTGAATCTAATATAAATATTTTCAAGGATAGAATTGTTGACCATGAAAAAGCGATTGAATCTGCTACAAGTCCTGAGAGTGCAAAATATCGATTGACAAGATTAGAAATAGAAAAGAATGCAAAACTTAAATTTTTAGACTCAGCAAATAAAAAGCTAATAAAAAACTCTAAAGAATTTAAAACAATTAAAGACGAATATTTAAATGACCAACAAATTCTTCAATCTGACTATAGGTCAATCTCAACTTTATTAGAAGAGCAAAGTGAAATACTTATTCAAAAATATAAAGAGCATGAGCAACTAGGTATACATATATCAGAAATAGAATATCAAACCGATAATCCTCAAAAACAATTAAAGGATAAAGAGAAAGTAAGAAAAGGGAAATACGAAAATAGGGTAAAACAAGCTGCACGTTCTCGTGCAAAATTAGGTGATGAAAAAGAAAGTTATGAACAAGAGATTGATGGGTTTGAAACTACAATGGTGAAGTTGGAAGAATCACTTCATCAAATAAACCAAAAATTAGAGAATGGACAAGAAGAAGCTACTGTATTTGAATATTTAAAAGATGTATTCCAAACAACCGCTGGAGCATTTAAACGTTCATTTTTAGAACATTTGAAATCAATCGAAAATCTTGGCAAAGATGATCTAAATACAATAGAAAAATCTAGTTACTTGCTTATCCAAAACACTAGCAGAGTAGATGAAATAAAAGAGTCCTTTTCCGCAATGGTATCTGGAGATATTAATGTGGATACTGATACACTTATTGATGATAGTGGAATAGAGGTAAAACAAAAATTATTAAGAATTCTATCGTTATTGATTGAAGCTCCGGATAATTTGATTCATTTAAAAAATCTTACAACCTCAATTATTAAAATAAATGAATCACAAAAAGATTTGATTAAGAATTTGAATTCTATACAGAATAAAAAAATACAAGCAAAAAAATCAATACGAGCAAATCAAAAAACACACACCTCTATAAAGAAGGAAATTCAGATTTATGAAAAAGATTTAATTGAAAAGAGAAATGGAAGAGAGGAAAAACGTGACCTATTGAAATATATAAGAGAAACGATGGAATCAATACATGAATTAGATCATCATACAGTTCTATTAAAAGAAATCAAACCTCAAAGATTATTATTAAAAAAGGAAATAAAAGATTTTTCAAATAAAATTTTACGATTAGATAGCCTTATGTCATCGTGTGATAATTCTTATGATGAATTTGAAATAAAACATGAAGAATTAATTCATTCATATCATCAAGAAAAACAAATGTTGAATAAAAAATTGGAATCTATTGGTTTGGAAGAGGAAAAAATTAAAAAAGAAATTGATTCTCACGATTATAAAAAGAATTCAAATGAGAAAAAAACAAATAATGCATCTATATATATTGAGCAATTAGAAAAACAAATTCTTTCCAAGAAAAAAGAAATTGAGAATTTAAATGAAGAAAAAATTCCACTATTAGAAAAATTAAATACTGAAAAAAAGGAACTGACAGATTCATATGAATCAAAAATCCAAATATTAGCAGATGAACAAAATGAAAAAGTATTAGAATCAGAAAAAATCAAATCTACAACAATTGATATTTATTTTAAAAAAGAGGTTAAAGAATTACAAAAAAAATATCATGCGTATGAGAAAACTTTAAAAATAGCGAAAAAGAACAAAATAAAAGCGGAAGGTGAAAGACATAAAGCTGATTCTTATTTAAAAGAAATTAAAAAGAACAATATGCCAAAAATTTCCAAACTTGAAAAACAAATAAAAGGATGGGAAAAAGATTTAAATAATGGTCGCAGATTACAAGAAAGACTTGAAAGACTTGATAGTAAAAAAAATGAATGGGATACTCTTTTAACTAACGAAAGAAACAACAATGAAAATCAGATTGAAATCTTAAATAAAACTATTAAACGAAAAGAATCTGCGTCTTATAGATTATTTTTAAAAGATGGTTTAAATCGTTTCCAAAATAATGGGGATATTGATGAAATAGCAAAATCAATGTCCGAAGAAAGTATTGCCATAGATTTAGAAGAGATTAAAAAACTTGAGTCTTCATTCAATCGGTTTTATAAAACCTATGAAGTATTTATGGATAGATATCGTAAAAATAAAAAAGATATTTTAATCAAGTTAAAGCCTTATGGAGGAAGGAAAAAAACAATTCTTGCAAAAATTAAAAAAGCAAAAGATAGTATTCATCGATTAAAATCTATAATTAATAGATGGATTCAAAAAGTAGATGAAAAAAATGAATATTTAATCATACAACAAAAAGAGCTAAAGGAAATCCATAAAAATACAATTGATAATTTATCTAGCATTGAGTTTGAGATTAAGGAAATTCCTAATAAAAAAGTACAAGCAAAAATTGATATAGATAAAAAACTAAGAAGCAGATTGGACCAAATATCTAATAAAAAGGATTCATTGAAAAGTGTAAGAGATAAAAAAATAAGATTATTGGAGATTGTTTTTAATAAAGAATCCGTAATTCTTAAAGTGAATGAAGCTGAGGAAAGAATGCTTTTCTTTTTTCGTGAAATTGAGATCTCAAAAGAAAAGATAGTATCGTTAGAAATAAAAGATAAAGAATTAACAAATTCAAAATCATCATTAGAATTAAGATTAGAAAAATTATTTCAAAAGCATGAAGGGTTTCAAATCACTGTATCCAAAAATGAAGAAATTTTTCAAAACCATAGCCAAAGCATTAAAGAAAAAATAAAAAGTAATCGGGAAGAATTCGCAATTTTAAAAGACCAATTATTAGTTGTTGATAAACAAAAAGACTTAATTAGTAATCAGCTAAATAAAATTGAAGAAGATTATAAAATATCAAATGATAAAATTATAGAGTTAAGGAAAAAAATTATAGTACCTATTGATATTTTAAAATCAAATAATGAATTTAAAAATAAAGACAATCAAAAATCTCCAAATAAAAATAAGCTTTTATATTATCTTACTCAAATAGAAAAAGATTTAAGAGTAGATATTGAAAGATTTGAAAAAATGATTCAAGAGTTAAATATATTTATCGATACAATGAGTAATGAAGATACAGAATTACAAAGTTCAATTAATTTGTTAGATAATGATATGAAATATTTTGATAATGACCTTTCAAGAATTCAAACATTAATAGAAAATAATAAAGAGCATTTATTAAAAATATCATCAGACCATAGAAAATCACTTAATAACATAGCGAACATAAAAGATTTTTATCCTCAATGTAAAATTATGCTAAATGAGAGGATAACCAACTTATATACTCTCCTTGAATTAAAAACACGTGATAGAGACCAAATTGAAGAACAAATATATCAAATAAAAGATAATATCAAGACAAAACGAGTTGAGGCTGCAATTTTAGATCAGGAATTAATAAAGATCAATAAAGAGATGAAGAATGCACTTGAAAATTCATTTTATGAAAAAGAAGATGAAGACAATGAATGGAAGTGGGAGATGGCTGATGCTAAAATCAATAGTTATGTCGATTTAGCACAGCTAAAAAATGAGTCGAAAGAGTTATTTAATTCTATTGTAGAAACTGAACAGAAAATATCAAAATTCAAAAGTAAAGAATCTTCTATAAAAAATATGATATCAGAAAAAGAAAAGATAAGCCATAAAAAAATAAAACGAATGGAAGAAATATGTACTCGCTTAGAATTGGAAATAACAAAAGAAAAAAATGAATTAAATGGTTTGGAAGAAGAAGTAAAACAATTAACTGGATTAGCGTTTAATTATGGAGATCGAATAGAAATCCTAAAAAAAGAATTAAAAGATTTCAGAGAAAAACAAACGGAGTATAAACTTGAATTGAAAGAGCTAGGCCGATCATTGGATTTAATAGAAACAAAATCAGAGGATATTATAAAAAATCAAAAATCAACTGAAGGTAATTCAATCCAGTTAGACTATATGGCAAATCTTGGACTACTTATGAATACTGATTTGCAGCTGAATCTTTTACCAGATAATCATAAAAAAGAATTCAAATATTTTAGACCAAATAAAATTCTTCAAAATTCAGTACTGGTATTAATTACAGTTTTTTCATTAGGATCATTTTTGAATAGGTCAAAGGTGGTTCCCCTGGAAGAATTGTTGCCTTTAAAACAATCCGAACTAAATTTATTAAAAATGCGTCAAGAGATAAAAACTGTTGTAGATGAGAAACATGGAATAACAAATATATTTACCAAGTTAATAGAAAACGATAGTACGATTTCTAGAGAAATGATTTCAATCTTAAAGTATCTGAGTAAAAATATCCCTAATGATTTTAAAGTTACTGAATTGACACTAAAAAAGAACCAAGTAGATAATATTATAGCAATTGAGAATATTGAAGATTCAAATGTTCTTCTTACTATAAATGGTTTCTATGATAAGGACATAAAGAATGCATCTCTCTCAGTGAAAAAATTAGAAAAAATTTTTAAGGTTGGGAAAAAATTTAAAAGTATTGATGTTAGCAATGGGGAAAAATTAAAAAATAATAGGACAAGCTACTCTTTAAGAATAGTAAGATAATTTGTAATGAATCAAATAATTAAATATTACTCTTTTTTAACCAGTATTTTTTTCATAAGCACTATATATATTTATGATGGGAAAAAAATTAAAGCTGAAATTCAAAAATATGAGAGTGCTATTAATATAATTAATCATGAACTAAATGCAGGTAGTCAGGTTGTAAATCAAATGAACCAAACTAGAAAAAGTTTTATTGAAAATAAGAATCAATTGAAAACTTATGGGATATCAGATAGCCAGCTTATGGAAGAGATAGAAGTTATTAATAGCATCGCAGATGAAATGAAAGTAAAAATCAAAAAATTTGAGGTTGACCCAAGAAATACCTTTCCAATAATTAGAAAAAATATAGGGAAAGATCAAATTAATCTTGAGCGGCAATCACTTAGTTTTATCCTATCTGGGAATTTTCTTGATTTTGGAAATTTTCTAGATGTATTACAGGATAGAAGCGAGGTATTAAAAATACAGCATTGTTCAATTTCATTAGATAGTCTTAATCCAAAGGGAATTAATGCACAATTAGAATTTTCAACCTATAGTGATTTACGATAATGGTAAGAGAAAAATTAATATTAACGGTTATTAGTATCATTGTTTTACTTGTTTTTATTGAAAGCCTTTTCATTTCCGGTAAGTCTAATAATATTGATACCAACTTAGATTCCCATTTCAAAATTAATCTAGATAAAAATGGTATTTTAAATACGGAAAATTTTTTTAATGGTGCTCCTTTTACAGTAAATAGTTGGGGTAAAGATATTTTTTATAATAGAAAGAATATATATGACGATTGGTTCCAATTAACGGGGGTTACTGAATTTGAAAATGGATATAAAGCAATTGTGAATGGTGAAATTTTGAGTGAAATGGATAAATTGAAAGGATTTATGGTACAAGACATTTCTGAGAATAAGGTAGTATTAAAGAAAAACCAATATCGTGTAACACTTAAACTGGAAGAATAAATGAAATACTTATCTCAAATACTAAAACTAAATCTAGCTTTAATAATTATATGTTATTCTGTCGTATGGTCACAAGGTTTTATAAAAAATGCACGAACAGGATATAACCTTTTCCCTCCAGCTCCAGAGCTTGATGAAATCTATATATTAGATGAAGAAGATAAAAATATTCTTGTCATGGAATTTAGCGGAGCAAATTTTGATTATAGTGCAAATGAAACCTTTGCACCTCCGAGTTTGTCAATCTTATTTAAGAATGTAAAATGGGAAAAAGGAAATTTTGTAGAAAAATGTGACCATAGCCCTTTATATCAATATTCGATAAACATACAAAGAAATGTTAATCAAAAAGAGCTAAGTGATAAGATTAAATTGAAAATGGATTTTACTAGAGTTCCTGAATACACTATCAAGCTAGAACCTGCAAAAGGGAACAATAAAAAGCATACTCTTAAAATCATGTGGAATAAAAATTTTGAAAAAAAGAGTACTAAAAAATATATGGCTGGCTCTAAAAGGTTACCCCCTTCTCAGGTCAGTCTACATTTTCAAGATGCAGAATTAGTAAATGTTGTAAGAATGTTAGTATCTCAAGATAATCTCAATCTTATAATGGGTGAAGATGTATCAGGAAGAGTAACTGTAAGTCTTGATGATGTATCTTTAGAAACAGCATTGGATGCTATTCTTCATGTAAATAATTATGAGTGGTTCATACAAGAAAACATCATTATTGTTCAGCCAATGACCACAAAAAAAGTGATGAGTGGAGAACTGCTGACAAGAATGTTTAGATTAAATTATATAACAGGGAATATTGCATTAGAAGCAGTAAATGAGGTTTTGACTCCCAGAGGAAGAACAAGAGCGATATCTTCTTCAGCTTCAACTAATCTAGAACCTGGTGAGAAAGATATTTTATTAGTTACAGACTTACCAAATAATTTTTCTTTGATTGAAGGTGTTATTAAATCTCTAGATGTTGAAAGTGATCAAATCAATATTTCTGTAAAATTTGTTGAAACTACATTAAAGCATGATGAGGTCATTGGTATTAATTGGGATTTAAGAGAACAAATGAGTCTTATTGGAGAGGTTGATACATCTAATGCGTTTAATCTTGGTTATTTAACAATCGGTGATCAAACTATGAATTTTGCGACACTTAGTAGGCCAGTAGTTTCAGCAATGCTGTCTCTCTTAGCGAATGATGGAAGCACAAAGCTATTACAAGAGCCACAGATAACTACTGCAAATAATTCCCCTGCTAATATAGTAGTAGGAACAAAAATCCCAGTTTTAGTCCCTCAAGGGAAAGGTAGTGTTTTTGGTACTAATCCTTATACATATGAAGACCAGCATGTCAATATATCTCTGGATGTTTTACCTCGAGTAAATGAAGAAAAGGTTATCAGTATGAAGATAGATGCAGTTGTACAAGATATTATTGGTTTTATTGGTCAAGATAAAAGACCAATGGTCTCAACGAGGTCTACTAATACAACGGTCAGAGTTAACAATGGAGAAACATTATTAATCGGAGGGTTAATCTTTGATGCGGCAGATGAGTTAACCTCGAAGGTCCCTTTTTTAGGAGACATCCCATTAATTAAAAAATTATTTAATTATAATAATAAAGATCGAGAACAACGTGAGTTATTGATTTTTATTACACCAACTGTCATATCGAGTGGTGTATAAGGGAGGGAATTCAAGATGTATCAAAAATGTAATATTATTTTAGATAAAATAAAACAACGGCAAAGTATTTTATCTTATATAATTAAGATTGTATGTGCTATACATATATATAGTGTAGCGATATATGGGCAAGGTGATTTGTTTATTGGTGGAACTAATAGGCCAGTGGCAGATGCAGGGAGAGATATAAAAACAATTTCCAAAGGATCAATATTTCTAGATGGATCGAGATCTTTTGTTGGTGATGGATCAAAAATAAAATATTACTGGATGTTCGCTCCTGGATTAGCACAAAAAATAGATAATGATTTATCATCTGAAATTAGTGTTGAGACATATGGTACAAAATATATCAAGAGTGTTGAGACATATAGGCAAGTTTTAGATTTAAAACTTAGTGAAAACATACCAGGCACTAAATTAGAAGTAATCCTAAAAATAAAAGATCGCATTGGCTTTGAAGATTCTGACACAATAATCGTGGAATATTACGACCCAACAATAAAAACAGTTATAGCCCCTGATACATTATTGCCTAATGATAAGGAATTAGAAGTGCTAGAGAAAGAACCTTCCTTTTTTTCAAAAGATTCATTTCCATCTGTTATTTTAGTCCAAGAAATAATTAGCAATACTATTTCAAGTAATGATGCTCATATAATAAATAGCATTATAAAAGATCAAATTAGAGCAGTTGGTTTTAATTATAATATTTATTTAAATAAAGATAGCCTTCAAATAGATAAAACAAAAAATCATAAAAGTAAATGTAAAACGAATGATTGTGTATCAAAGAATGCGAACATAGTCAATGCAAAATATGCAATTACGTGGGAATTTGCTAATGCAGTAGATATGTTATCCCTAAGAATATTTGAAACTGGAAACCCTGATAATTTTCTTGGTGAAGTACTAATTCCAAAACCGTATTTAGTGTTGAATGAATTAGGAATATATGGTCTAGAAGAGCCTATAAGGGAAGGAACCTCAGATATTATGAGTGAAAAACCATTTAAAGATAATATTTCTACATTTAATCGTTTATTAATGAAAAATGATAAATGGATAGCATATGGAAAATATCCAATCATACTTGGGGCTACCTATTTATTATTTGACAATATTTTTTCTAAAGAAGATGAGGAGTCAGTATCCGACATTCCACCTGGATTTCCCCATGATTAATAAAAAATTATTTCAATTTACAATCAATGCATTAATGCAATATAGGAGATTTATATGAAGAAATTCATTCTTATCCTAATCATAATTTCAACCCTAGGGTTTTCCCAAAATAAGTTTCAGAAGAAATTTAAAAAAGGGAATGACTACAAAAAGGTTGAGAAAAGGCTTGCTCACGTAAACTCAGAACCCGTACCTAGAAAAATATCCTATCAAGGGCTTATTACAAAGGTAGATGGCAGTCCTACAGATGATGGAAGCTACGAGATTTTGTTTAAACTTTATGATGTCGCTGATGGAGGAGAGGTTCTTTGGAGTGAAAATCAAGAGGTCACTGTTAGCAATGGTATTATTAGTACAATTTTAGGAAATACAAACCCATTTAATTTTATACCAAAGGAAGCTTTTCTTGAATTGACTGTTGATGGTTCAACCTTAACGCCTAGACAATTACTTACCTCAGTATTTTATTCTGTATTGTCAGATACGTCCTCTTATGCGAAAACCGCGGATTATGATAACCTCATTGATTTGCCAGATCTAAATATTTATGTGGTTAAAGATTCTTTAGAAAGTTATACGACCAGTGAAGATCTTTATGATACACTCTCTACTTATCAACAATTAGATTCAAATCTAACTGATTTAACTGAAGATGGATTGCTTTCAGCAAATAAAGTAGAATTTGGGATTACATCAAATGGCACCATTGGTCAATCATGGATATCTGATGGAGATGGCCCAGGTCAATGGGGATTGCCTACTGCAATTGAAGCAGATAATATTATTGTAGGTGATAGTGTCATTATTATCCAAACATCTAATGGAGGGATTAACTTTATCCCTGCTGATGGCGAGGCGATTATTTTTGATAGTACCATTACAATAAATGATAATTTTATTGGTCTTAATGAAGATAATGATTTGATTACTCTTGTACCAGATACAATCAAAGTCGAAGGTACTTTAGTAGCAAACCTTATTTCAGGAGAAGCTGTTTTAGATGAAGATGATATGATATCTGATTCTGATTTACATCTTGCTTCCCAACAGTCTATTAAGGCCTATATTGATACAAAACAAGATGCAGATGAAAACTTAGAAACGATTGCATCTTTAGAGCAATCTGATGGGAATTTTCTAGTTTCAGATGGGTCAGAATGGACGGTTGAAAATGATTCGGTTGCTAGAGAATCTTTGGGCCTAGGTACGATAGCAACACAAAATTCTACTAATATAGAAATAAATGGTGGTTTAATAGATGGTGTTATTATTGGTTCAGAAAACCAGCAAGAAGGGAGCTTTACTTCGGTGAATGTTAATACTATGAATATTTCATCGGGTATTATAACAGATGAGAGTGGAATTATTGATTTTGATGATGAGATTCTAAGGACATCAGGAACATTAAGTGCAGAAACTGGCTCAACAATTGGTAATATAATACTTGAAGATGGCTCTATAACAGATTCTGGTGGGTCAATTTCTTTTGGAGATGAAAATATCTCTACATCAGGAACATTAACTGCTGGAGTATCAAGTTTTTCTTCAACATCAACGATTGGAGATCTTACTTTTTCGAATGGTTCAATAACTGATGATGGCGGAACTATTTCTTTTGGTAATGAAGATATTTCAACTACTGGGAATTTGAACGCTGGTATTGCGACTTTTTCTTCGGGGTCAGAGATCGGTGATGTAACAATTTCAGATGGCTCAATTACTTCTTCGTCAGATCAAATTTCTTTTGGCAATGATGCCTTAACCACAACGGGTACTTTTACTGCAGGGACAACCAATTTAGCTAGAGGGTCATCAATCGGTAATTTAACTTTTGATAATAGTTCAATTACAAATTCAGAAGGTTCGATATCTTTTGGGAGTTCAGACTTAACTACGACAGGTCGATTTACTGCAGGAACAACGACTTTAGAATCTGGTTCTTCTATTGGTAGTTTAACCCTAACAGATGGTTCGATTACGGATTCCGATGGAGCGATATCCTTTGGAGATGAAAATCTTTCTACTTCAGGTACATTGAATACTGGAGTTGCGATATTGGCTACGGGATCAACTATTGGGAATTTGACTTTAGCAGATGGTTCGATTACGGATTCCGATGGAGCGATATCTTTTGGGGATGAGAATCTTTCTACGACAGGGGCCATATCTGCAACATCATTTAGTGGTGATGGCTCTAGTTTAACCGGAATAACAGCATCTTCGACTGGTGTTCTTGCAGGAGATACGCCTATAATACTAGAAGGGACTTCTGATGATGAGAATGAAACAGTTTTATCCCTAGAAGATCCAACTGATGATCGAACCATAACTTTTCCAAATACTAGTGGAACAGTCATCACAACAGGAAATGAGAATATAATAGATGAAGTTGGAACAATTACATCTGGGACATGGCAGGGGACATTAGTTTCAGATACCTATATTGCAGATGATTTAACAGTATCAGGTGGTAATGTTATAAACTCAACTGTTTCTGGTAGTACAATAGATAATACTATAATAGGGGGTACTAATCCTGCTGAGATGACATCAACAATCTTAATCTCAAATACAGGCATAGAGCCAGATGAATCTGATGGAGCATATTTGGGTACAAGTTCCGCAGAGTTTTCAGATGTTTTTCTTGCCGATGGTGCGGTAATCAATTTAGGGAATAGTCAAGATGTTACCCTGACTCATATTAAAGACACAGGTGTTAAACTAA
>MDTB01097608.1_pt1 | contig 96249 bp, 85 predicted proteins | sample 811161 | NCBI WGS metagenome assembly MDTB01 (sample SAMN05326650, study PRJNA326480) | marine metagenome | isolation source: seawater | place: Mediterranean Sea | collected 2009
CAATAAGGTTGAAAAGGTTTTCTATAGCGATGAAAAATAATAATAAAAAAAAATGGGAAGAAAGGTTAAAGAATACTCAAAGTCGAGATTATGATTTCAATACAATGTCAGGTAATTCGCTTGATGTATTATATCATCCCCAAAATATAGATCAGGACTATATTGATACTTTAGGCTTTCCCGGTGATTTTCCTTATACAAGAGGAATTCATACGAATCTATATAGAGGTAAGCTTTGGACTATGCGTCAGTTTGCAGGCTTTGGCACTCCCAAAGAAACAAACCAAAGATTTAAATTTTTGTTGAAAAATGGACAGACAGGTTTATCTGTAGCATTTGATATGCCTACGTTAATGGGATATGACGCTGATCACCCAATATCAAACGGTGAAGTTGGTCATTGCGGTGTAAGTATAAGCTCACTTGCTGACATGGAAGAACTTTTCGATGGTATAGACCTTTCAATGGTGAGTGTTTCTATGACAATAAATGGCCCGGCTATTATTCTTTTTGCGTTTTATGTCGCTGTTGCCTTAAAGCAAAATTGTGACATTAAAAATATTAAAGGCACATTGCAGAATGATATTTTGAAAGAATATATGGCTCAAAAAGAATGGATATTCCCTCCAAATCCCTCAATTAGGATTATAACTGACATGATAGAGTATTGTTCTAAAGAAATGCCAAAGTATAATACAATCTCAGTTAGTGGGTATCATATAAGAGAGGCCGGATCAACAGCAGACCAAGAACTTGCATTTACTTTAGCAAATGGATTTGAGTACGTCAAAAATGCAATCAAGAGAGGATTAAATGTAGATGATTTTGCAAATAGAATATCATTTTTTTTCAATTCTCATTCTGATTTTTTTGAAGAAATTGCAAAGTTTAGGGCTGCTAGAAGAATATGGGCGAAAGTAATGAAAACCAAATTTAAAGCAAAAAATGAAAAATCAATGCAACTTAGATTTCATACTCAAACTGCAGGTTGCTCATTAACGGCCCAACAGCCTGAAAATAATATTACAAGAACATCTATACAGGCATTAGCTGCCATTCTTGGGGGTACTCAGTCATTGCATACAAATTCATTGGATGAAACTTTGGCGTTACCATCTGAAAAAGCGGTAGAAATTGCTCTTAGATCTCAACAGATTATTGCCTATGAGACTGGCGCAGCTAATGTGGTTGATCCGCTAGGCGGCTCTTGGTTAATTGAGTCTCTTACAGATAGAATTGAGAAAAATGCTTACAAGTATTTTGATGAAATAAAATTATTGGGAGGAGTAGTAAATTGCATAGAAGAGGGATATTTCCAAACGCAAATATCTAATTCTTCATCTGCTTATCAGAAATTAATTGAATCCAAAAAAAGAGTAATTATTGGAATCAATGATTTTATCAAAGAAAATGAGGAAATTGATATACCTATACTTGAAATTGATGAAAGCGTAGAAAAAAACCAAATCAATAAAATCAAAAAAATCAAACAGGATAGAAATGAAAAAAATGCTAGAAAATCTTTGGAGGAATTAAAGGTTTCTGCCGAAAAAGGTTTTAATTTAGTTAAACCAATTATAAATGCATCGATGGCATATTGCACACTTGGAGAAATGGTTGATATTTTGAAGAGCGTTTATGGCACTTGGGAGGAAAAGTCAATAATATAGTTGCAGATCTACACATGCATTCTACATTTTCAGATGGGAAGTTTTCACCTGAACAAATTGATGCATTGTTTTGCAATTTAAACTTTCAAGCTATTTCAATTACAGATCATGATACACTTGATCATGTTAATTATATATCTAAAAATAAAGATAAATTTTCTTTAGATATAATTCCTGGTGTTGAGATATCATGTAAATTTGATGGAATTGACATGCATTTATTAGTCTATTTTGCAGATAAATCAATTAATTTTTTAACAGATTATTTTAAATCCTATAGGTTGCTACGAATTCATCGTGTAGAGGAAATTATTTCAAAGTTAAGAAAAGATGGTGTTGCTTTAAATTCTAAGAATATCCTTGATAATTTTAACAATCCTTCCAGATTGCATGTTGCTCAGGAGTTAGTTTCAAGTGGCTATGCCAAATCAATAAAATTAGCATTTAAAAATTTTTTAATTAAAAGTTCAAAATATTATGTACCAATTAATAAAATCTCACTGCCCGATCTAGTTGATTGTCTAAAACCATTTGATTGCTTAACCTCTATTGCTCATCCGATTATCAGTCTTGGTAAAAAAAAATTAGATTTAATTCTTAACATGAATATTGATGGGGTTGAGTCATTCCATCCTTCTCACGATTTAAAGGATGAAGCTATTCTTTTATCTATTTGTAAAGAGAATAACTTATTAGTGACTGGCGGTTCTGATTTTCACGGCTGGAATAAAAATGATTCCAGACTAGGAAGATATGGTCTAGATAATTCAAAATTTAAAACTTTTCAATTAAATTAGAAGATGATAGATAAAAATAAATTAACTATAGGTATAGAAGAAGAGTATATGATATGCAATTCAAGTTCTTATGAATTAGAAAACATCGCTGATAAGATTATGCCTCAAATTGATGAAAACTTGAAAGACAGATATTCTTTTGAATTAATACTATCTGAAATTGAAAGCAATACATCAATTTGTAGTAGTGTTAAGGAGGCAGTTGAAGAAGTCTCAAGGTTAAGAACTTACATTAACAAACTATGTAATAATTTGAATTGTTCTATTGGTTTAAGTGGTACTCATCCTACATCAAAGCCTCAACAACAACAATTTGTCAACAATGAAAGCTATAATTGGGTAAAAGATCAACTTCATTACTATGCACTTAGGAATTTAACGTTTTCTCAACATGTCCATATAGGTGTGCCTAATAAAAAATACTTCATACCAATTCTTAATTCTTTAAGGAGATGGATCGCCCCATTATTATCGATATCAACAAATTCTCCATTTTTTGAAGGATTCCAAACAGGAATGCTATCTTCAAGAACATTTCAATTTGGTTCTTTCCCTAGAACCAACATTCCTGACTATATAGATGACTATAATTCTTTTATAGAAATCTACAATAAATATAAAAAAATGAAATCTATTTTATATCCTAGGCATATATGGTGGAAGATTAGACCTCATATAGATTTTGGTACTATTGAGTTTAGGGTTTGCGATGCCCAAAGAAATCTTAAGAATGTAAGTCTAATTGCAGCTCTATCACAAGCTTTGGTATATCAATCTATCTTAGATTATGAAAACAAAAATTTACATCAAAAATTCAATCTTGATTTACTTAATGATGGACTTTGGAAAGCAGCAAGGTTTGATTTTAATGGCTCTTTATATGATGAACCCACAAATAAAATGCTTAAAATGAAAGAAATGATTAAAATAATGCAAGATTACTGCTCTGAATCTTTAGCTTTATATAACAATGAATTTGTACATTCATACCTTGAAAATATTTTAGATTATGGCCCAGAGTCTAATAAGCAATTAGAAGTATATAATGATGGAGGATTTGAAGCCTTGAATAAGTTTTTAGTTGATAATGTATCATATACAATAGGAGAATAATAAATGTCTAGAAAGATTGTTCATGTTGTTGGCACAGGAACTATAGGTGAACCCCTAATTGGCTTGCTATGTGATTTTAAAGAAGATTTAGGAATAGATGAAATCACTTTTCATAAAAATACACCTTTGACTTCTGATAGGTCTAAAGTTGTAAGTTTGCTAAATAGAGGCGCTAGATTAACTACAAGATCTGATAGGATGGATGGTTTTAATTCAATTGGCTTATCTCCAGAGTTTAACACAGAAGAAGCTATAAATAGAGCTGATGTTGTAATTGACTGCACTCCAAAAGGCTATGGGCACCAAAATAAAATTGACTATTATAATAAATTCTCTCACAATACAGCAGGTTTTATCGCCCAAGGAAGTGAAGTGGGTTTTGGTAAAATGTATGCAAGAGGTATCAATGATAGATCTTTAGTTAGAGATGAGGATAAATTTATCCATGTTGTTTCGTGCAATACTCACAACTTATCTACAATAGTAGATACTTTGGCATTATCTGAAGGTGAGGATAATTTGATTGAAGGAAAGTTCAATTTAATAAGAAGATCAAATGACATCAGTCAATCTAAAAAATTTGTTCCAGCACCTCAAGTTGGAAAACATGCAGACGAAAACTATGGAACACATCATGCCCGTGATGCAGCTATGCTATTTGATACATTAAATTTAGATTTAAATGTATTTTCATCTGCTATGATTGTTAATAGTCAGTATATGCATATCCTGCAATTTAATTTGAAAGTTAAAAGATCAACATCTCTTACTAATGTACTATCAAGAATTGAAAAAAATTATAGAATCGCTATTACTGACAAGTTAAATGCAAATGAGGTATTCTCGTTCGGTAGGGATCATGGACATTATGGTAGAATTTTAAATCAAGCTGTTGTTTGTATCCCAACATTGAATGTTAGAAATGGGAATGAAATTTCTGGCTATTGTTTTACACCTCAAGATGGAAACTCATTGCTTAGTTCAATAGCTATCACAGAATGGTTTTTATACCCAAATTCTTATGAAGATAAAATTCAATGCTTAAAACCTTTTTTCTTTCAAGAGGTTTAAAATTACATGCTAGATCGTCATTTAGAATCTAAACTTTCCATCTATGCCAAGAGATTAGATAAAAATCTAGATAAGTTAAGTATTTTAGTGTGTATTTCTGGGGGTGTTGATAGCAGTGTCTTGCTGAATATTATGTTTATGCTTAGATCCAAATTTAAATTTAAACTTAATGCTGCACATGTCAATTACTCTTTTCACAACAAATCTGACCTAATGTCCAAACATTGCTATAAAATATGTTATCTTATGAATATAAAGCTTTTCACCTTGAATGTAAAAAAAAATGAATATAACAATTCAAACTTCGAAGCAAAAGCTCGTGAAATTCGATATAATTTTTTTAAGAATATTGATAAAACTGAAAAATACGACTTAATATTAACAGCTCATCATGAAATGGATCAGATTGAAACTGTAATCATGAAAACCCTTCAAAATTCAAGTTGGATTTCTAAAATTGGAATTAGAGAATATAACGGTAAAATCAGGAGACCTCTTCTTTTAATAGGAAAAGATAAAATTCAAGACTATGCTGAATCTAATAAGATTGTTTTTTATGATGATCCTACAAACAAAGATTATACAGGACTTCGTAATGCTACAAGATTAGTTTTAAAAAAAATAGCCTCAAATAAAGCTAAATATTTTTATTTGAATCTTAGCAATCAGTTTCTAGTTAGATTCAACAATCTAGTATCAGCTTTAGATAAATCTAAAGTTGTGATAAATAAATATTGTATTAACATAAATAAAAGTTTTTTTATATCCCTTGATGATGAATTGAAAAAAATTGTAATTCAGGATGCAGTTATGAAAAAATTTGATACATTAATTATTAAAACAAAATTTTTTTGGAATAAACTTTTTACATTAGTTGAAAAGTCTCAATCTGGCAAGAAAATATATCTATCTAACACCATATATTTAATCACAGATAGAGTTAATTTTACAATCGCAAATAAAGATTTTAATTCTTCTGATATAATAGAATTAGATGGAAATAAAAAATGGAACAATTATTTTTTTGAAATAGATAATAAACCTAAGAAAATCTGTTTCTATAAAGATAGAATAAATTATTTTGTTCTATCTTGCCAGCTTTTCAAAAAGGGGATTTATGTAAGATCAAGAAAGCCTGGTGACAGAATAAAGGTTTGTAATTCTATGTCAAAAACAGTTAAAAATATTTTTATTAATAATAAAATTCCAAATATAGAAAAAGACAAGTTTCCAATTATTACTGATAGACTTGATAATGTAATATGGGTTCCTGGCTTAGAGAGATCAAAGGAAGTTGCTTCTAACAATAAATCAGATAATATTGCCATTAAATATATAATATGAATCCAAAAAGCAGAATAATTTTTTCAAACCAAGACATTCAAAAGAGAATATCTTCTATTGCTGAAAATTTAAATGATTTCTACAAAAACCAAGAAGATATAGTTATTATTGGCGTTTTAAATGGCTGTTTTATGTTTATGTCTGACTTGTTAAAAAAAATAAATTTTAAATGTGAAATAGATTTTGTGAAAATCTCAACATATAAAAACAACTTTAAGCCTGTAAATGATCCCTCACTTAAGTATGACAACTTTATTGATTTGAAAAATAAAAATTTAATCATCATAGATGATATAGTAGATTCAGGCAAAACAATTAAATATCTCAAAAAATATTTCAATAGGTTTTCTCCAAACGAAATTAAAACATGCTGTTTAATAATAAAGGATGATAAATTTTCTGATATTGATTGGATTGGGTTTAATTTTAGTGGTAATTTTATTTATGGCTATGGTATGGATTATATGTCACAATTTAGAAACTTAGATTCGATATATGAGGTAGAAGATACAAATGAAAAAAAATAATAAAAATAACAAGAAAAACTTAAACCCTATTAAATCAATTGGATCAAATATACTTCTTTGGATTCTAATTGTCTTAATTTCTGTAACTCTACTCGAGTACTTTTCTACAGATAATAAGCCGAAAAATATTTCCTACTCTGAATACAAAGATTTTCTTACTACAAATATGATTGAATCAGCTGTAATTGAAGGAAGAACTTTTATCGGTACACTTAAAGAAGAAGTCTTATCTTCAGATCTTGAGCCTAATCAAAGTTCTTATAAGATGTTTAAGTCTATACTTCCCGAAGTTTCAATTGATATGACTCAATCTTGGGATGAAAAAAATATTAAGTATGAGTTCAAGGATTCCACTCCATCAGCAATTGATTATATTTTTCAATTTTCACCCTGGATTTTGATATTAGCTTTTTGGCTTTTTATAATGAGACGAATGCAAGGTCCTGGGGCTCAAAGTGGTATTTTTGGCTTTTCTAAGAGCAAAGCTAAAATGTTTATGTCTGATAACCCTAAAATTACATTTAAAAATGTGGCTGGCTGTGATGAAGCTAAAGCCGAATTGAAGGAAATTGTAGATTTTTTAAAGAAACCTAATAAGTATAAAAAAATTGGAGCAAAAATTCCTAGAGGCGCACTTTTACTGGGCTCACCAGGAACAGGAAAAACACTACTAGCTAAAGCTGTTTCTGGTGAAGCTGGTGTTCCTTTTTTTAGTATTAGTGGCGCGGAATTTGTTGAGATGTTTGTTGGAGTAGGGGCAAGTAGAGTTAGAGATTTATTTGAGCAGGCTAAGAAAAACTCTCCAAGTATAATATTCATTGATGAAATTGATGCTGTAGGTAGACATAGAGGGGCTGGTCTTGGCGGCGGGCATGATGAGAGGGAGCAAACTCTTAATCAAATACTTGTTGAAATGGATGGGTTTAATTCTGAGAGCAATGTGATTATTTTGGCTGCTACCAATAGACCGGATGTATTAGATAAAGCCCTTCTTAGACCCGGTAGATTTGACAGGCAGATTGTTGTTGACGTTCCAACTCAAGAAGGTAGGGTGCAGATACTTAAAATTCATTCTAAAAATACTCCTCTATCTAAGGATGTAGATTTCAATGTAATTGCCAAGAGTACTCCTGGTATGGTTGGAGCTGATTTGGAAAATCTTATCAATGAAGCAGCTCTACTTGCAGCCAGAGATAATAAAAACAAGATTTCTATGAAATATCTAGAAGAAGCTAAAGATAAAGTACAGCTTGGTGTCGCTAGAAAAAGTATGGTTTTAAATGATGAGGATAAAAAAATAATTGCCTACCATGAAGCTGGGCATGCATTAGTAGCGTATTTTTCAAAATATGCTGATCCTGTCCATAAAATAACTATAGTTCCAAGAGGCATGGCGTTAGGTGTAACAGCTCAACTTCCTGAAAATGACAAGTTTAACTATTCAAAAAACTATCTTATTTCAAAGTTAAATGTTCTCATGGGGGGGAGGTGTGCAGAAAAAATTATTTTTTCTGATACAACAACTGGTGCAGGCAATGATATTTTGGTCGCAACTGATATAGCCAAAAAAATGGTTTGCGAATGGGGCATGAGCGATAAAATAGGTCCTTTAACATTTGGCAAAAAAAATGAAGAAGTTTTTCTAGGAAGAGAGATTTCTTATCCTAAAGAGTTTAGCAATGATATATCAAAAATTATTGATGAAGAAATTACTACTTTTGTAAAAAATGCAGAAAAATTTGCTTCAGATGTTCTTAAAAAAAATATTGATAAATTGCATGCTATAGCTAATTCTCTACTTGAGAATGAAACTATATCAGGAAATCAGATGAAAGATTTGATTCTAAATCCAAGTCCATCTATCATTGACAAATAAATCAATTCATCAGAATAGAGATATTAATAAATCTATTTCATTTAAGGAAAGTCCATTAATAATGGGTATTTTAAATATTACTCCAGATTCTTTCTATGATGGTGGTGTGTATAAAAGTTTAGATAAAGCCAAAATAAATAGTAAGTATAAATTTACTGATATTGTTGATATTGGGTGCGAATCGACACGACCTGGAAGTCTTAGAGTTGATAGTGAAATACAAATAAAAAGACTTAATATATTTCTTAATAAGTTTAAAGTATTTCTTGATTACCCTTTGTCAATTGACTCTACACAGCCTTCAGTCATCAAATATGCGCTTGAAAATGGATTTTCCATAGTTAATGATATTTCAGCAGGGACTGAAAGTGAAGAAAACTTTGATTTAGCAAAACATTTTAATTCATATTTGATTATTATGCATATGCAGAATTCACCTTATAATATGCAGGATTCACCCAGATATTCTAATATTGTAGATAATATTTTTTCTTTCTTTGAACAGCGTATAGAAAAATCTATTTCTTACGGCTTAAATACTAGTCAAATTATTTTAGATCCCGGCTTTGGGTTTGGTAAAACATTAGAGCATAATTTAGAATTATTAAATTCCTTTGATAAGTTTAAGTCGTTTGAATGTAAAATGATGGCCGGAGTTTCAAGAAAATCTTTTTTAGCTGTAAATAATAATAAGCCAGATGACAGGTTGCTTGAATCTCTTTTTGCTGCAAAAATATTAATTAATAAAGGGGTTGATATATTAAGAGTTCATGATGTTAATGAAACTCATAGATTGATAAATTTTCTTAAAAAGGTACAATAATATGGATTTTAAAGAATTAACTGCAGAATTTAAAAATCTTGAATTAAGATTTAATGAAATAATGGAGCATCTTTGACAAAGAGTCTATTAATTTAAAAATTTCAATTCTTGAAAAAGAAACCTTAAATGAGAGTTTCTGGGATGATAAGGACTTGGCCACTGATACTTTGAAAAAGGTGGATTATTACAAAAATGAAATTTTAGAAATTAATACTTTAATTAGTAGCTATGAAGATTCAGTATTATCTATGCAAATATTAAAAGATGATAGCTCTTATTTTAGAGAATGTACATCAAGCTTAAGAGATTTGTCTAGTTCTCTAAAAAAAATTGAGCTTAAAAAAATGTTGTCATTAGAAGCAGATCAAAATTCAGCTATAATAAGCATAAATCCTGGTGCTGGTGGTGTTGATTCTGAAGATTGGGCTTTAATCTTATTTAGAATGTATACCAGATTTTGTGAAAAAATGGATTATCAAGTGAAGATTGTGGATTACCAAAGAGGAGATGAAAATGGATTAAAAAGTGGTTGTTTGGAAGCAGTTGGTGTTAATGCTTACGGAATGCTCAAATCTGAAATTGGTGTTCACAGACTTGTTAGAATTTCACCATTCAATAGCAATGGTAAGAGGCATACGTCCTTTTCATCAGTTTTTGTTTATCCTATTGTTGAAAATAATATTCATATAGAAATTAATGATAATGATTTGAAGATTGACACTTATAGAGCAAGTGGCGCTGGAGGTCAGCATGTCAATAAAACAGATTCAGCAGTTAGAATTACTCATATTCCTTCAGGTATGATTGTCCAATGTCAAAATCAAAGGAGTCAGTTAAATAATAAGAAATCTGCATTGAAAATGTTAAAAGCTAAACTTTATTCAGATGAAATAGAAAAAAGAAATACAGAAAAAAACATACTAGAAAATTCTAAAATGAAAATTGGTTGGGGTAGTCAAATTAGATCTTATGTAATGCATCCATATAGCTTAGTAAAAGATCATAGAACAAAAGAAGAAACTTCAAACATCGAAGATGTTTTGAATGGTAATATTAATAAATTTATCGATTCTTATTTGTATAATTTAATTAAAGAGGTTTAAAAATGTCTGAGAAACAGCTGAATGATATAATTAGTTCAAGGTATGAAAAATTAAATAATATAGTTAAGGGAGGAAATGATCCATATCCTTATAAATTTGATAGAACAGGATTAATTGATGAAATAATCAGTTTAAATATTGGTGCAAAAGTTTCCTGCGCAGGCAGAATAATGTCTATGAGAAAAATGGGAAAAGCTGCATTTATTCATTTACAAGATTTAACTGGTAAAATTCAAGTATATCTTAAAGATAATCTACTTAAACCGAATCAATATGATTCAATAGCTAGAAATTTAGATCTTGGAGACATAGTTGGTGTAAATGGAGAAATTTTCGAGACAAAGACAAAAGAATTATCTATAAAAGCTAGTTCTTTAACTTTTTTAGCAAAAAATATCAGGCCTCTACCTAATTCAAAAGAAAAGGATGGAGAAAAATTTGATTTATTTTCAAACAAAGAATTAAGGTACAGAAATAGGCATCTTGATTTAATAACTAACAAAGAAAGTATGTCTATCTTTATAAGTAGAAGCAAAATGATAAAACTAATTAGAAATTTCTTAGATAATTTGAACTATTTAGAAGTGGAAACACCAATTCTACAGCCTGTTTACGGCGGTGCTTTAGCTCGCCCGTTTGAAACATATCACAATACGTTGGATCGAAAGCTTTATTTAAGAATAGCTACTGAGTTATATTTAAAAAGATTGATAATTGGAGGAATGGATAAAGTTTATGAGATAGGGAAAGACTTTAGAAATGAGGGAGTAGATAGAAGTCATAATCCAGAATTTACTATGCTAGAATTTTATCAATCATATTCAGATGTAGAGGAAATGTCTATTATAACAGAGAATTTAATTAAATTTTTAGTTGAAAAACTATCACTGACAAAATGCGCTATTGATTGCAGCAAGCCATTTAATAGAATTAAATATATTGAAGAAATTGAGAGAATAACTAGAATTAAATTTGATGAGAATAATCATGATAAATTTATGCAGTATTCAAAGAATAACTCTATTGATGTAGACCCTGATGTTTCTTTTTTCAAACTTATTGATAAGATTTTTTCTGATAAAATTGAAAAAAATCTAATAGCTCCAACATTTGTTTTTGATTACCCTTTGGGAATTTCGCCCTTAGCTAAAGTGAAAAAAAATTCTAATGGGAAATTGGTTGAGAGATTTGAATTATTTGTAAATGGATATGAATTGGCAAATAGTTTTAGTGAGTTAAATGATCCGGCAGATCAAAGAGAACGATTTTTATCTCAAAAAAGTTTAGATGATATAGAATCTAACCATTTAAAGGATGATGAATTCATAAAGTGTCTCGAGGCTGGAATGCCTCCAACTGGAGGTGTCGGAATTGGAATTGATAGACTGTCTATGCTCTTATTTAATATTGATTCAATAAAGGATGTTATTTTATTTCCAATTTTAAGAGATTGATGTTTCCAATAATAAAGTTTATAGGTTTAAAATCAAGAACGAAAAAATCAAACTTTACTTTTCAAGTTGCCCTTTTATCAGTTGTGATTGGATTATTTTCATTGAATTCTTTGGATATGTTCTCTAATGGATTCAAAGGTATAGTTACTAATAAACTTTCTTATCTTGATGGGCACATCAAAATAACTAAAATCGGAAACCATATTAGCTACAAAGAGTATTTAGACATATCTAAAAAACTTGATATGTCATATCAGGTTTTTCCATTTATCAAAAAAAAAATTATTTTAAGAGATAATAAAAAAATTATAGATATGATTTTGATATCACTTCCTTTGGAATATTTTAATATTTCTGAATTCGTTTTATTCGAAATTTCTGACTCAATTACTCCCAATTCCCTAATTTTAAGCCAATCATTACTTGATAAGTTTAATTATACCATTAATGATAATTGTAATGTTTATGAAATTGAAACAGAAATTTTTTCGGACTTAAAACCTTCTAGTATTCAAGTTTCAGGATCTTTTAAAAGTGATTTTAAGGAGTATGATAATAAAGTAGCCTATACTGTAATTGAAGATTTTGAAAATAAAAATTTTTCCGGACTAATAGTTAACACTCAAAATCCAAAAATGTCCAATAATGATGTAAAAATTATTTCAAATTTATTGATGAAAAAAAATTTCAGGTTTACCACTTGGGAAATGATGCACTCATCATTTATTGATTGGTTAGAGTTATTCCACATACCTATAAAAATTATTTTATTTTTGATAACTATGGTATCCTCTTTTAGTATAACTAGTTCATTATATTTATTTATTGATGAAAAAAAATACCATATTTCACTTTTAAAATCCATTGGATATTCAGATCTTAAAGTAAAATTAATTTTTTTAAAAATTGTATTTATTTTATCATTAACTGGAATGATAATTGCCAACGTATTAACATTAATTTTATATTTTGTTCAATCTAATTTTGGCTTTATAAGTCTTCCAGCTGATGTGTATTTTATGAGTATACTGCCTGTTGAGCTTTCATTTAATGATTTTATTCAGAATAATATAATGATCTTTTTAATGCTTTTTACTTTTTCTATATACCCAATTTTTAAGACCAAGGATATTGTTTCAACAAGCTTGCGTAAATATGAATTTATTTAGATTTATATACAAATTTATTTTGATAGATGTTAATACTAAAAAGTTTTCTTTTGTAAATCTTTTTCCATTTTTTTCACAAGTTTTAGGAGTCATAACAATATTACTTACTTTGACAATAATGAATGGCTTAGAAGATTCAATTTTTAAAAGACTTAAAATTTTCAATCTTTTCTATGAAGTATTTCCGGAGAATAACAATGTAGTATCAACTTTAAATAAATTAAATATCGATTATATATTAACTAGTAAATCTAATCTTATTGCTTCAAAGTCTAGCAAGTATACTCCAATTCAATTTAATGGAATAAAAAATTTCCATGATTTTTACATAAATCATATTAGTGATTTCCTTGTTGATACACTTGAAAATTCAAATAATCAAAGTATCTATATAGGTGAAAAGCTGTCAATAACACTGAATATTATGACTGGAGATGATTTGGAGATAATTAATCCGAATAAATTGAATTTTTTTACATCAACTCCAAAAACTATGAGATTCAAGGTTGGAGGTATTTTTAGAACTCAAATATTAGATATTGATGATAACTACGTTTTTGCAGACTATGAAATCTATAAATTAATATCAAATGATTATAAACATTCAATACACACTATACAGAATATTGATAATCACCCAATAATTGGAGATAATTTAACTGTTGAAAGTTGGAAATTGAAGCATTCTAACTTTATAAAAGCGTATAATAATGAAAAAATACTTTACTCTTCATTTGGGTTTATTGTAATAATTATTTCATCAATAACTTTAAGTGGAATTATTGCTATTTCAATAAGGAAAAGATTGGTTCATATCTCTGTACTTAGAGCTCTTGGGTATGATAAATTTTTTTTTATTAAAATTTATTCATATTTTGTTTCACTATTCTCAATAGCATCATTTATTACAAGCCTAGCAATTAGCCTTTTTATATATTGGCTTGATATCAAATTTGGGCTTTTAGAAATTCTGTTTCCACCATATCTATACTTTCCATTTGAAATGGCTTTTAGCATTAATACATTTATATCTATTTTCTTTTTAGTTTTCTTTATAACTTTATTTTCCACTTTATTCTCCATAATCAGTATATACAAAATCAATATCGCAGAAAACATAAAGAAAATTTGATGATTAAACTAGATGGCATAACAAAAATATACAAGACGCAGCACACTTTGAATAAAGTTTTAAATTCAGTTTCTTTTGAAATTGAAGATGGAGAATTATTAGTTCTTTCAGGAGCAAGTGGATCTGGAAAATCAACTTTACTTAATATTATAGGTTTGCTAGATAGGAATTTTAATGGCAAAATTTCTTATAATGATGAATTGTATAGCAATATTAGAAACGCTTCAAATTTCAGAAATCAAAATATTGGTTTTATTTTTCAATCGCATTGCTTAATTCCCGAATTCTCAGTTAAAGAAAATATACTTCTTCCTGTAATTGATAAATCTAAATATAAGGAAAAAACATATTATTGTAATAAACTGTTGAAGTACTTCAATTTAATGCAATATGAAAATTCTCTTCCAAGTATCCTTTCTTTAGGTGAGTGCCAGCGTATAGCAATTATAAGATCTCTTATAAATAACCCTCAAATTGTACTTGCTGATGAACCTTCGGGAAATTTAGATAAAAACAATACAGAGATTCTTTTGGAAAAGATAGATCATTTAAGAAAAGATTTTAATACAACTTTTTTAATTGCAACGCATGATGAAAATGTTTTAAAACATGCTACAAGAACTTTATATTTAGAGAATGGAAATATTAAATAATTAATTAAATGAAAGAAAATTATTCAACAGGTATTCAAAGGGTTTTAAAATTCTCTAAAGAAGAGGCCATAAGGCTTGGGCATAGCTATGTCGGAAGTGAGCATATATTATTAGGTATTACCAAAGACTCCAAAGGTCGAGCTTGCAAGATTTTGACTGATATGAATTGCGATCTTCAAGAAATTAAAAAAAGTATTGAGTCTATAGTTAAACCTAACTCTGGAACTGTTACACTAGGCCATCTTCCACTTACAAGACGAGCTGAGAGAATTCTTAGGAATACATTTAAACAGGCAAGTCTACATAAGTCTTTAAAAGCGCGTCAAATCCATCTTCTACTTTCACTTTCCAGTGAAAGTGAAGGAATTTCAGCTGAAATTTTAAAGTCTAACAATATATCTTTAGTATCAATAAAAAATTATTTGAATGAAAATATTCAAGATGATAAGAATGTTTTACCAAATACAGATAAAACTAAAACATCTAGTACTCCAACTTTGGATTTATATACTAGGAATATTACTAACCTGGCAAACTCTGGCGAAATCGATCCTATTATTGGCCGAGATGATGAAATATCAAGAATTGCCCAAATACTTTCTAGAAGAAAGAAAAATAATCCTGTTTTAATTGGAGAGCCTGGAGTTGGCAAGACAGCTGTTGTTGAAGGATTGGCTCTTAGAATTAATAGTCGTTCAGTACCAAGGATATTGTGGAATAAAAAAATATTAGCTTTAGATCTTGCAAGTCTAATTGGAGGAACAAAATACAGAGGTCAATTTGAAGAAAGAATGAAAAATTTACTTCAAGAACTAGAGAATAATGATCAGTTAATAATTTTCATTGATGAACTGCATACTATTGTAGGTGCTGGAGGTGCTACCGGCTCTTTAGATGCAGCAAATATTTTCAAACCTGCTTTGGCTCGAGGAGATATCCATGTTATTGGTGCAACTACTTTAAATGAATACAGAAAATTTGTTGAGGTTGATGGAGCGTTAGAACGAAGATTCCAAAAAGTTTCTATTTATCCTCCATCTAAAGAGGAAACAAAGAAAATATTATTTGGTATTAAAGATAAATATGAAAAACATCACAAGGTAATCTATTCTAATGAATCTATAGAAGCATGTGTTGAATATAGTGATAAGTATATTACAGACAAATATTTGCCAGATAAGGCAATTGACGTAATGGATGAGGTTGGATCTGCTATTCATTTAAACTCAATTGATATGCCCTTGCATATTGTAAAAATTGAGGATAAAATTAAAAGCTTAAACAAAAAAAAGAATGTTTCTATATCAATGCAAAAATTTGAAAATGCTGCTATTTTAAGAGATAAAGAAAAAAAATTAGTTGCTCAATTAAAAAAAGAGCAGGATGATTGGATGTACAATGATAAACGCAAACATCCAATTATCTCTTCTGACAATGTTGCAGATATAGTTTCAATGATTACTGGTATTCCAATTTCAAGATTAGCTGAATCTGAAAGTCAAAGATTGTTAAACATTGACAACGAACTTAAGCGGCATATAATTGGCCAAGATCATGCAATAGGGCTAATAAAAAAAGCAATACTACGTTCCCGTGCAGGTTTTAAAAATACCAGTAAGCCTATTGGTAGTTTCCTCTTTTTAGGTCCTACTGGGGTAGGGAAGACAGAACTTGCAAAAGTTCTATCAAATTATTTATTTACAAATGATGAGTCGTTTATTAAAATTGACATGTCTGAATATATGGAAAGATTTAACGTTGCAAGGTTGATAGGTTCTCCTCCAGGGTATGTAGGCTATGACGAGGGAGGACAGCTTACTGAGCAAGTAAGAAGGAATCCATATTCTGTGGTGCTATTTGATGAAATTGAAAAGGCTCATAGGGATGTATATAATTTGCTTCTTCAAGTGCTTGATGAAGGCACTCTTACTGATAGCTTCGGAAGGAAAATAGATTTTAAAAACACAATAATAATAATGACATCGAACCTGGGAAGTCATGTTATGAATTCTACTAATTTCGGTTTTAATTCTAAAGATGAAAAGCAAACTTCAAAGAAGACTGACATAATGTCTGAAGTTTCAAGATTTTTTAGGCCTGAATTTTTGAATAGAATTGATAATATTATTACATTTAATCCACTATCTCAAGATAATTTATTCTCAATAATTAACATCCAACTTGAAGAACTTAAAAATATACTTAAAGAAAAAAATTGTTCTATAAATCTCACACCCACAGCAAAAAAATATCTCCTTAGCGATGGTTCTCATCGTAAATGGGGTGCTAGATATTTAACTAGATTAATTCAAAGTGAAATTGTCGATAAAATTTCTTTATTGTTCTTAGAAGGTAAATTAGATCAAAATCATGCTATTACTGTTAAGTCTGATAAAGATAAATTAATATTTACAAAAAAAAAGAAAAAATCAATTAAAAAAACTACAAAAACTGACATTTAGTCCTACATCTTCGAATGGCATAATTATTGAATTATTTATACATAAATACTTTAACAAAAAATTGGAGTTATAATGTCAAAAATAATTGGGATAGACCTTGGTACAACAAATTCTTGTGTTGCTGTTATGGAGGCAGGTGCTCCTACAGTAATCACTAATAGCGAAGGAGCTCGAACAACACCATCTGTTGTAGCTTTCACTGAAAATGATAAGACGTTAGTTGGTCAGTTAGCCAAAAATCAATCCGTTACAAATCCATTAAATACAATTTATTCTGCGAAGAGATTTATCGGTAGAACATACAAAGAAGTTTCCAATGAAATTAAAACTATCCCTTATAAAATTGTCGAAGGCAAAAATAAAGATGTATGTTTTGATATAAATGGTAAAGATTATGCGCCTCCACAAATAAGCGCTATGGTTTTACAGAAACTTAAGCAAACTGCAGAAGACTATCTTGGCAGCAAGGTATCAGATGCAGTCGTTACAGTTCCAGCTTATTTTAATGATTCTCAGAGGCAGGCGACTAAAGATGCTGCGCAAATAGCTGGTCTAAATGTAAAGAGAATTATTAATGAGCCAACTGCTGCTGCTTTAGCTTATGGCCTTGATAGTAAAAAAGATGAAAAAGTAGCAGTTTTTGATTTTGGTGGCGGAACATTTGATATTTCTATTTTAGAAATTGGCGATGGGGTTTTTGAAGTTAAATCGACAAATGGCGACACCCATTTAGGAGGAGATGATTTTGATTTTGCTATTACAGACTTTCTAATTAAAGAATTTAAAAAAGATTCTGGTATAGATTTATCTGAAGACCCTGGTGCACTTCAACGGCTAAAGGAAGCTTCTGAAAAGGCAAAGTGTGAATTATCTAATTCCAAGCAAACAGAAATAAATCTTCCTTATATAACTGCTGATTCTAGTGGACCTAAGCATTTAAATGTATCAATTAACAGAGCTAAATTTGAAGATCTAACAGAATCTTTAATCAGTAGAGTTAAAGAGCCATGTATTAGAGCACTTAAAGATGCCGATATTAGTTTAGATGAAATAAATGAAGTTATCTTAGTTGGCGGATCTACTAGAATACCTAAAATCCAAGAAATTGTTAAAGAAATTTTTGGAAAATCGCCTAATAAAAGTGTCAATCCTGATGAAGTAGTTGCTGTTGGCGCTGCAATTCAAGGAGGTGTTCTTGCTGGTGATGTTGAAGATGTTCTTTTACTTGATGTTACTCCGCTTTCTTTGGGCATAGAAACACTTGGCGGTGTTTTTACAAAGCTTATAGAATCAAACACAACAATTCCAGCTAATAAAAGCCAAATATTTTCTACAGCTGCTGACAATCAGCCATCTGTTGATATACATGTTTTTCAAGGTGAGCGTGAAATTGCTCAACATAATAAACGTTTAGGAAATTTTCATTTAGATGAAATCCCACCAGCACCAAGAGGAACTCCTCAGATTGAAGTCACTTTTGATATTGATGCAAATGGCATACTGAATGTCAGCGCAAAAGATAAAGCTACAGGAAAAGAACAGTCTATAAGAATAGAAGCTTCTAGTGGCTTAACTGATGATGATATTCAAAAGATGAAGGATGAGGCTAAAAAGTTTGAAAAAGAAGACAGAGAGAAAAAGGAGTCAGTTGAAACACATAACATGGCAGATCAGCTTATCTACCAAACCAATAAGCAGCTTGATGAATTAAAAGACAAAGTTGATGCTAAAAATCTTAATTCCATCAAAAAACTTATTAAAGAACTTGAAGATGTCAATAAAGGAAATGATATTGCTGCAATAAAAGCGTCTATTGAAAGATTAAACAATGAATTGACCAATCTAGCACAACAAGCCGCATCTTCTGCAAATGCAACTTCAGGTCAAGACTCAAATACAAGTAAAAAGCATAAAGAAAGTAGTAGCAAACAAAAGACTAAAACAGAACCAAAAGATGCTGACTTTGAAGTAGTTGATGATTAAATCAAATAATTATTTTTAAAGTTTTAAAAGGGGTGTTTTTAAACACCCCTTTTTTTTAAATTATTGAAACTTTTTTTTACTTAATATTTATAAATGTCTATGACTCGTTATTTTAAATATTTATTTATTCCAACTTTATTTATAATAATTACTTTATCAGTTCTTATTTCAGTATTTGCGAATAATCCTATTTATATAAATAATTACATTAAAATTTATTCTAAGAAGTATTTTGAAAAGAGATTCTCTTTGACTCTCAATTACAATCAAATAAATGGTAATATTTCAAAAGGTTATTCAATTGATGATATCACACTATCAAACAATAACAATCATTTAGTTAAGATAGATACACTCAATTTTAAAATAAATCCTTTAAAGGGAATCTATATAGATCAAATATTTGCTAAGAACCTCAACATTAAAACTAATATAATTAATTTTTTAAATTCTATTGATTCGAAAATGATCAAGGACAGTAAATTTAAATTTGAAGGATCATATGAACCTTTCAATATTTACATTGAAAACATATCACTCTCTCATAAGGATTTTGAAACAAATTTAGTTGGTATTTTTGAAGTTTCTTATTCAGATTCAATAAGATTTTATTCTGAAAATTTCAATTTAGAAAGTAACTCTATATCAAAATATATAGAAAAAGCTTTACCTGATTCAGATTTTAAAAATATAGACTTTAATAAAACAGAAGTTTCAGTAAATAACTCATTTGATAAAATAATTGTTAATTCAAATCTTTTTAAGAACAACGGTAAAACTGAAGACTTTTCATTGAATGTTATTAAAGATGACAGTCTATATATTTTTAAATCTGAAGTTTCTTATAAGGATATAATGCATCTATCTGAAGGTTCTTTGGATCTCAAAAATTTAAATTTTAAATCAACCAACAATATAGTTTTTGATGATTTTAAAAAGGCTTTTAATGTAAATGTTAAATATATTTTTGATAAAAATTACAATAACGATAAAGTTTATTTAGAGATTGCTGACAAAATTAGCAATGAAATAGCTATAAGTGGTAATTTAGAGCTTTTTAGTATACCTGCTAGCGATGATATAAAATTATCTGCTAGATTAAATTTGAATGACAAGCTAATTGTGCTTTTATCTGATCAAAAGTATTTTAATTTTGAATCTATTATTCTAGAGTCTGAAAGTTTTATAAATATTTCAAAACAGTCAGTTAACTCAAAAAACACTTTATTTATTGATGATTTGAATTTTAGATCAAATAGAGTTAAAGATTTAGTTTCAATTTTATCTTTTACTTATAATGAAGATGATAGAAAGGTGAATATTGAAGCTGAATTTAATGATATCGAAATCAATGGCAAAAAATTTGATAATGGATCATTGCGTTCAAATTTAAAAGAAAATGGTGTATTAAATTCAAAATTTCAAATCAAAAATGAATTTGGTGAATTTTTTAATACAGAAACACAATATAGCCATAATAATTTTCTATCAATTGATTCACTAGATATTTTTTTTAGAGGCTCTATGTTTTCGAGTAAAAATATATATATTCATAAAAATCTTAAAAAATTTATATCAAATAACTTTACAATAAACGTTGGTAAGCAAGGTTTTTTAAATGGGCACTTGTCCTTTGAAAGTCTTGATATTTTTAACTTTGATTTTAATTTCAGCAATATAAATTTGCTTGATATAAATAATTTAGTAAATAGTAAGGTAGAGTATAAAGGGATTGCTGAAGGTCAGATTCAGGCTAAAATCAGGGGTTCAAAACCATTTATTATGCTTGATCTTAATATTGAAAACGGAAGTTATGACAAAATTATTTTCGACCAAGTTTCCATGCTAGGTTCATTTGTTAACAAAAAAGTTATAATCAATAATTTTATTTATAGTCATTATAAAGACAAGTTTATTTCAAATGGATGGTTTACTGGCAACTTTAACGATGAATATAAATTTTTCATAAATGAAGATGATTCTGTTGATATAGATTTAGATTTATCAAATTTCATGTTTTCAAAAATAAATAGATACATTCCATTATCTCAGATAGTTAATGGCTATGGATCAGGTAAAATTAAATTTAAGGGGCTTATTTCCAATCCCTTAATAAATATAAATGTAGATATTGATTCTCCTGTTTATGATAAATTGTACGGCGATAATATGAAACTTAGAGCTATCTACAAGAATCACCTGTTTTACATTAAACAGTTATCCCTAAATACTCAGTTTGGGAAATATACGGCATCAGGATTTATGCCTATCACAAAAAATGATTTAAATCAATCTTACGATGTTATCGTTACAGGAAAATCAAAGGCTTTCGAGCTTTTAGAGCCATATATGTCAACCCTTGATAGCATAAGAGGTGATATATCTTTCAAGTTAGAGCTATCTGGCAATGATAAAAACTTTAAAAAAAATGGGATGATAAATTTCATTAATACCAATATACACTATAGAGATTTAAATAATTATACAGAATCACTTAATGGTACAGCAGATATTATTAATAATAATCTTATAATTAAAAATTTATCAGGGACAATGATTAATAAAATAAGAAATGACTTTACAGATTTTGGCAAAAAAATTAAAATTTTTTTAAATCTTGACACTGAAGATGAAACAAAATCAAATTTATTTATTAACGGATCAATTAATCTTGATAGATTTTTTGACCCTAATTATGCAATAAATATTTCTGGTGATAACATCTTTCTTGATGATTCAGATGGACGTTTCTATGGAAATGGAGATTTAGATATTTTTTTTACTGGTAGAGATACCTTGAATATAAAAGGTAATTTCACGCCTTCAGGATACGATTTTAAGGTTTTAGAAATTTATAGTAATAGAGTCAATATTGATGAGAACATAGATACCTATACTAACAAGAGTACAAATATTGATATACAACTTTTAATAAATGATCCAATAAAAGTAGAGACTGAAAATTTCAATTTAGCTATAGATGGCGATGTCAATATGGTATCTAAAAATAATTCTGAGTTAACTTTTGCTGGAAAACTTTCAATTATTGATGGAAAATTTTATGATAATCAGGGTAATGTTTTTACTAATACAAATGGAGAAATTATTTTAAATCCTGTTGATGAAAACCCTTTTGTTGACATACATACACAAACATCAATTTCTGATGAGGTAATAGAACTTTCTCTTTCTGGCTTTACTGACAATCCAAATCTCATTTTAGAGACGACAAGTGATAAATTCACACAAACTGATATACTTGAACTTTTAACCTTTAGAACAAAAGATTCCGAATCAGAAGATGAAGATAGAATAACTAGATTTTTTTCTAATTATATTGAAAAAGAAATAGAAAGAAATATAACTAAATATAGCGTTTTAGATGAATTTGAATTTAGATCTGATAAATCCATTGTTTCAAATGATGATGAAACAGATTTAAATTTATTTTTAGGCAAACAGCTTTCTAATAAAATATATTTAAATACTGAATTTCCAATTGATGATATGAATAAAATGCAATATCAAGTGATTTACAGAATAAACAAAAATATGTCTGTTGTTGCAAGGGTTGATGATGAAAAATATTGGCATCTAAATTATAAAATCAAATATTATTATTAAATTTTACAATGTTAATTAATTCTAAAAAAAAAAATCTTATACTGATAGTTTTTTTAATTTTCAATTCATCATTATTTTCAAACAGTTATTTTATATCTAAAATAAATTTTTTTGGAAATTCCTCATTTTCTAAAAACGAACTTCTTCAAGTAATTAAACATAAAGAACCAAAACTTTTTTCAAGATCAGTACACAAGCCCAAAAAGCTCAAACTAGATCTACTCTCAATTAAATCTTTTTATCTTTCAAAAGGATTTTTGGATGTCAAAGTCAACGCTTCAACTAAAAGTAATGATCAATATAATGTTATAATAAATTTCACTATACAAGAAGGCAGCTATTATACAGTTAAAAATACCTCTATTTTTGGAAATAAATTTTTCACAGATGATTATCTTAATTTAATTTTAAAAAGTGCTACTTCAATTTATGATCCTATAGATTTTAAAAAGAAAATCAAGCTAATTAAAAGTTACTATTTAAACTCAGGCTTTGTAGATATTGAAATATTATCAGAATCTTTAATAAAGAAGAATAAGATAGTTAATCTTGAAATTAATATTTCAGAAGGTAATCAGTATTCAATAAATGAAATAAAAGTAAATGGCTCCAAGAGTTTAGATGAAAAATTCATACTAAGAGAATTGCTTTTCAAAGAAAATGAAATTTTTAATAAAGAGAAAATAGACTTAACTAGAAAAAGAATATTTGAAACTGGTTTTTTTAGTTCTGTAGATATTTATCCCCTAATTAATTTATCTTCAGACAATATGATAGATATATATATTGATCTAAGGGAGTATAAACTAAGATACTACTCTTTTGATTTTGGATTTGATCAAATAGCTACATCTAATAATGATGAAACTGTATCTTCAGTAAGCTCTAAGGGCATTTGGGAAATAGGAAATATATTTAATGGTGCAAACTCTGTTGGCATTAATGCTGAAGCAAACTTTGGAAATAATATTATTCGAAGATATTTTGAATTAATTTACAGGTCACCTTGGATATTAGATTTTAAGTTTCCTACAACTACTAAACTTTTCATTGATTATATAAATGACAAGAATATTTTCAGAAAATATGGCTCTAAGTCAACATTTTTTTACATAAAAAAGAAGAGAGTCAAATTTTATTCAAATATTATAATTGAAAACATTCTTACTGATGATTTACAAGCTGTTACTGATCAAGAAAGAAGTATAGGAGTTAATTATGAGATAGATGGTGTTGACTCCAGAATATTACCAACAAAAGGTTATTATTTTTCAACATCTGCATCTATTTATGGTTCAATTTTAGGTGGAGAAAGGAATTATTTTAAAACTATTTCTCAATATAAATATTATTTCAAGCTCAACAGAAATATAATATTTTGCAGCAGGTTTCAGGGCGGATACATTAAAATTCTAGATGGGTCTATCTATCTACCAACATATGATAGATTTTTCATTGGAGGTCAGTCATCACTTCGAGGATGGTCAAATAGTGATGAACTAAATTCAAATGGGGGTCTATACAAGCTCCTTGTAAACTTTGAAGCAAGGACAAAGGTTTATAAAAAACTTGGGATTAACTATTTTTACGATTTTGGTCAAATTAATCAAGCTACAGGGACAAAAATTTATAAACCATGGAACATTGGCATTGGTTTGACATATGCAAGTAATCTTGGACCAGTAAGATTTGATATTGCGTCACCTTATGGCAATGGAAGTTTAACTTTTCACTTATCTTTATTGTACATGTTTTAGTAAATTAACTATTATGAGATTTAAATATTATTTTTTGTTGGCCTTTACTCTTTTCTATTCATGCAATAACAAGACCTTATCAGATGAAATGAAAAATGAATACAATCATGCCATGGAATTAAGAAAAGATAAAAAATTAATGCTTTCAATCAATTCATTTGAAAAAATATTTACTGATTCTCCTAAATCTAATTATGCTCCTTTATCTTTATACCAAATTGGAGATATATATTTAAATGATATAAAAAATTATGATTTAGCACTTTTGCATTTCAAGAAAGTAAATAGTATGTTTCCAAATTCTGAAAGTGGTAAGGTTGCTTTATTCTTATGCGGATATATAAGCAATAACTATCTGCAAGAATTTTCCAGCGCATTCAATTATTATAATAAATTTAAAGAATTATATCCTGATGATTCTTTAGTTTTTTCTGTCAACTATGAACTTTTCGATCCTAATACAGGATTAATAAACTTCATCCAAGTTATTGATTCTTTAAATAACGATCTCTAATCTAATATGAGTTTCGGCTCGCTTGTATTTTTATTCCATAATTCAAATTTCTTCATAATGGATATAAAGAGATCTGAAGATACATGTGATTTAAGCCATCTATTCAAATTTGGATATTTAGAGATGAATTTTTCATTGTCAACTCCATAGAACTGCCTAATAAATGGAAAGATTGATATATCTACAAGAGAAATATTATTAGATAATATATATAAATATTTATCTAAACTCTTTTCATATGTATCCAGATATTTTGCACATAAGCCAAAAAGTTCATCTTTATTACTTGGGATAGAATTATATTTATAATCATCTAAATGTTTTTTGAAATGTGTATCGTTAATTGAAATTATGTTTAACTGAATATTTTTATCAAAAAACATCCAGTTATCTTTATCTGACTGATTGATAGCCCACATCATTATTTCTAAACTTTCTTCAATAACAGTTCCATTAGGAAGAAGAAGGACAGGTACGGTGCCTTTTTTAGAAATTGCATACAAGTCTTCAGGTCTATTTTTCAATGATATTTCCCTCACTATAACATTTATTCCAGAATAATATAAAGCCATCCTGGCTCTGATTGCATAGGGACACCTTCTAAAAGTGTATAAAATGGGTAGTTTCATTAAAATTCAATCCAAATTGGATTAGAATACGCTAAATAATTATCCTTTGTTACGGTACTAGCTCTTATATACAAGTTATTTTTAACATTAATTACTTTACTATAGTTTAATGTTAAAGAAGTTGAGTTTTTAGTGTTTTTTATATATTCAATTTCATTATTTTCAAAAGATTTATTTACTTTTCCAATAAGTAGACTAATATTACTAATTAGGCCAAATTCATTAGATGTTTCAACCTTTATATTAATTTTAATTTTTAATGATTTCTTTAAAGCTTTGATAGTTGATCCCATTTCAAATACATAGCCATTATGATTTACTTCTAAGGTTATCATCGGTCCATTTGTAATATAGCAACGGCCGCTATTAATACAATCTAAAAAGCCATATATTCCGCCCTTTTTCATAATCATTCCTGTTCTACATTTTCCTAGAATTTGGTTTCTATGTTGACTAATCTTGATCATAGGAACTTCAATTTGTCTAAAATAATTAAAGTTTCCATGTGCATCATTTCCAGCATAAATATATTTCTTTAAGCCAAAGGATAATAATTTTATCCAAATTTGTATAGATTTGAAGAAAGTCTGATCAAAAGATCCATTAAGAATTTGAATACCTTTAATCTTTTTATTTTTAAGCTCCTCAAATGACCATTTTCCTCTATTAAGTAGAAGTTTTTGTGAGTAAGGGACTTCTTCAAATGGATGGGCTGCTATATAAATAGATTCTTTTGATAATTGAGTATTTATAGAGTCCGTTGTATACTCAGTCTTTGTCTTGAAAAACTGTTTAGCACCATCACCGTTCCCTGGAATAAATTTTGAGTTATTAAGAATTAAAGCATGGATATTTTCACCTTTGTTGTTGCTAACTGTAACCTCTTCTGAAGGGACAATACAGCTTATTGAATTTAAATTTAACCTTTGAATTTCAATTCTAGACTTCTTCCATTTAACAAGATCGGGGTCTTTTTCATACCAATTTCCTAATTTATCATCGAGATCATATGAGTGATCTGTAGAACAAACAAAATGCAAATTCATTGACTCAGCTGCCTTTAAAGTTGGTTGAAAGGGTGCTCCAAATTCAACCATATCATCAGTAAGGTGAGTATGGTAGTGCATATCAGAGAACTTAATAAAATCATTCCCAGGATAGCAATGTTTAGAAAAATTTACCTTAAGTGGAAGTGCTCCTATACCTTTCAAATTATAGTTGGTTACAGTTTTCAACTTATTGTTTGCAATATAAGAAATATCAACTTTAATAAAATGTATACCCCTAGTAGAAATATTATCATCAATTTGAACCCAAAACGTTTTGTACCATAAATAATTGTTAATGAGTTTATTTATATCTAATTGCAATCTATAATTCTCGCAATTATTTTTACTAATAATAATTTTAATTCTTTTTAAAAATATACTGTATTTATGAGCATCTTTAACAAGAACCATTACTGGAAGACGGCAACCAGGCTCAATTCTGAACGGACAATCTGCTACTATTTCTGGTTCTTCTAAATAGTATTTACTAAATAATCCAGGAACTTTATAATGAATTTCTGTATAAAGAAAAAAGAATAAATAGTTATAAATTTCAATATCAAATAAATAAATTAAATCGTTTAACATAATATGTATATTAATAGCACAACATAATTTATGGAGTTATAATGTCAACAACAGCAGATTTTAAAAACGGACTAGTATTTAATCATAAAAATAATCTTTGGAAGATTGTTGAATTTCAGCATGTTAAGCCGGGTAAAGGTGGTGCTTTTGTAAGGACAAAAATTAAAAATTTACGTTCTGGTCAAGTAATTGAAGAGACATTTAGATCTGGTGAGAAAATCGAAATAATTAGAATTGAGGCAAGAAAGTTTAATTTTTTATATTCTTCTTCAGAAATTTATTATTTCATGGATAATGAAACTTTTGATCAAATAGAATTAAGCAAAAATCAAGTGGCCTCGATTAGTAATTTTTTAGTTGAGAATACTCCAACGACAATTGCTTTTAATGGCGAAGAGCCAATTGAGATAAGAATTCCTCCACATATAGATTTAGTTGTAAAGGAAACTGATCCTGGCGAAAAAGGAAATACAGCACAAGGGGGCACTAAGCCAGCTATTTTAGAAACAGGCTTAAAACTTATGGTGCCACTATTTATCCAAATCGGAGATTCAATAAAGGTTGACACGAGAGAATCAAAATATCTAGAGCGAGTTAAGAACTAATGCTTAAAGATAAAATAAAGCTTTTAATGGATCTAATAAAGGATTCAGAAATCAATCAAATTGAAGTAAGTTCATTTTGGGGCGCTCAGAAAATAAAATTAAGTAAAGATACAAATTTTAATACTAAAATTGAGAATCCTAACGCTCAATATAATTCGACATTTATAGATCCTCAAGATGAAGCTACTAAGCCTGATGATGTTTCTGCTAACTCGAACAAACAGCCAGATTCTGAAAACCAAGAAACAAAAAATCTTTCTACGTTCAATGCGCCTTTAGTAGGAACTTTCTATTTAGCTCCTAATCCTGATTCAGAACCCTTTGTGAAAGTAGGGGACAAAATAAAAATTGGTGATACTATCTGCATTATTGAAGCGATGAAGATATTCAATGAAATAAAAATAGAAGAATCTATTAATTCAGGTGAAATAGTAGAAATTTTAGTTGATGACAATACTCCTATTGAGTACAATCAGCCTCTTTTTAAAATTAAAACCAGTTAGCTTTGTTTAAAAAAATCTTAATAGCAAACAGAGGTGAAATTGCCCTAAGAATAATTCGTGCATGCAGAGAGCTTAATATTAAAACAGTTGCTGTATATTCAACTGTTGATGAAGTTTCCCTTCATACAAAGTTTGCCGATGAGGCAATCTGCATTGGTCCAGGTGACAGTAAAAACAGCTATCTAAAGATTGATTCAATTATATCAGCTGCAGAGCTTACTGATGCGGATGCTATTCATCCTGGATATGGTTTTTTGGCTGAGAATTCAAAATTTTCTGATATATGTAAAGAAAATAATTTTCACTTTATAGGCCCTGATGCAAATATTATCTCTTTAATGGGGAATAAGTCTAAAGCTAAAGATTTAATGGAATCTTCTGGGGTTCCAGTTGTTCCAGGAAACAATAAAACTTTAAGCGATTTTAAAGATGCAATTTATTTAGCGGAAGAAATAGGTTATCCTGTTATGCTCAAGGCCTCAAGTGGAGGTGGTGGAAAAGGAATGAGGGTTGTAAAGTCTAAAGATGAAGTAGAAAATGCTTTCAATATTGCCAGGGAAGAGGCGATTTCCTTTTTCAACGATGATGAAATTTATATTGAAAAATTTATTTCCAATCCAAGGCATATAGAGATTCAAATAATGGGAGATATTAATAACAATATAATATCTTTTGGGGAAAGAGAATGTAGCATACAGAGAAGACATCAAAAACTTATTGAAGAGTCACCATCCCCATTTGTAGATGATAATTTAAGAATGAAAATGTCAGAGGCTGCAGTTCGCGGTGCAAAGTCAGTTAACTACATAGGAGCAGGTACAGTAGAATTCTTAGTAGATGATGATCGTAATTTCTATTTTATGGAAATGAACACTCGAATTCAGGTAGAACACCCTGTTACTGAGATGGTCACGAGTCAAGATTTAATTAAAACTCAAATTCTTTGTCATTCTGGTATACCATTATCTCCAAAACTTCATGATATTAAATTTCGTGGACACTCAATTGAATGTAGAATTAATGCTGAAGATCCATTCAATAACTTTTGCCCATCACCAGGAAAAATATCAAGCCTTCACATGCCTGGAGGAATGGGAGTTAGGGTTGACACACATCTTTATTCAGGATATAGCATTCCTTCAAATTATGACTCGATGATAGCAAAAATAATAGTCCATGCTCCAAGCAGAATTGAAGCCATAAATAGAATGTCAGGAGCACTTGATGAATGTGTAATAGAAGGAATAAGTACCACTATTCCTTTCCACAAAAGAATCTTATCAGACAAAAATTTTATTAGTGGTAATTTTACAACAAGATTTCTTGATAATTTTATAATTGAAAAGGAGACTTAACTATATGAATATTCCAAATGATTTAATGTATACCAAAGAACATGAATGGATTAAAATTGATGGTAATTATGCTACTATTGGGATCACAGATTTTGCGCAAAGTGAGCTTGGAGATATAGTTTTTATTGAATTTTTAAATGAAAATAAAAACTGTGCAATTGGTGATACAATCGCAACTATTGAAGCAGTAAAAACAGTAGCAGATTTATATGCACCTTTAGATGGAATTGTCTCTGAATTTAACTTAGACCTTGAGAATGCCCCTGATTCTGTAAACTCGGATCCTTATAATAAAGGTTGGATTGTTAAAATAAAACTTGATGAAAAGTTTGATTCATCTGGTTTATTGAGTTCTAAAGCTTATCAAGAATTAATAAAATGAAATACATACCATCAAGTGAAAAGCAGGTAAAACAGATTTTAAAGGAGCTAAACGTACCTAGCTTTGATTCTTTAATTAAAATTATTCCAGAAAGTTTATTATTTAAAAAAAAATTTAATATAGATAAAGGAAAATCAGAGCTAGAAATACAACAAATTCTAGATGATATCGCTTCAAAAAATAGATCCTTTGAACTAAATTTTATTGGCAGCGGAATTTACAATCATTATATTCCTACCATTGTTGACTTCATTTCTAGTAGATCTGAATTTTATACAGCCTACACTCCCTATCAAGCAGAAGTAAGTCAGGGCACACTCCAATATTTATATGAGTATCAAACAATGATTTGTGAATTGACTAAAATGGATGTATCCAATGCATCACTTTATGATGCTTCATCTGCATGTGTTGAAGCATGCAATATGGCCCTAAATGCAAAATCTGGTGATATAATAATATCTCAAGGAGTCAATCCCTTTTATATAGATGTTATAAAAACAAATTTTAATAACAGGAATGTTAACATAAAAATTATAAAACTTGAAGATGGTGTTACTGACTATGATAAAATAAATTTTGAGACTGCCTCATGCGTGTTAATTCAATCGCCAAATTATTATGGGCAGCTAGAAAATTGGACAAAAATAAAAAGCAAAGCAGGTGAGTCAACTACTTTGATAGCGGTTTCAGATCCAATATCCCTTTCTATATTAAGTCCTCCTGGAGAGTGTGGTGCTGATATATATGTTGGCGAAGGTCAAGGCTTAGGAAATTACTCAAGCTTTGGTGGACCTTTAATTGGGGTAATCTCCTCAAAGAAAAAATTTTTACGTAAAATGCCGGGTAGGATTGTAGGAAAAACTACTGATATGGATGGAAATGATGCATTTACTTTAGTACTTCAAACTAGGGAGCAACACATAAGGAGAGATAAGGCTACTTCAAATATTTGCACGAACCAAGGACTCATGGCATTAAGATCTGCAATCTATATAAGCACGATGGGCTATAATGGGATTAAAGAAGTTGCCCTCCAATGTTTTAACAAGGCAAACTATGCAGCAAAAAAAATAGATGAATTACGCAACTTTGAATTATTATTTAAAAATAATTTTTTAAGAGAATTTATTGTAAAAAGCAATCTAAATATTGACTCTTTGCAATCAAGATTGTCAAAGAAAAATATTTTTCTTGAAAAAGTTTTAATTAACAGATCCGATTATTTGAAAATATCAATAACAGAAACTAAGACTAAAGAACAAATTGATTTACTTGTTAAGGAGCTGGACCTTTTTGAAGAATAACATTTTCAACCAATTAGAAACTGTCAGAAAAAGAAAAGGCTTTGTAAATATTGCATTAGTTGATCCTGATAGAAAAAACCATTCCCATCTTGATTCAATTTTAAATAATATTATTGATTTAAAGTTTGATGCAGTGCTAGTTGGCGGAAGTCTGTTTATGGATGGTGATTTTGAAAATAGAATAAATTATATTAAAGAAAAAATAAATTTACCACTTATTCTTTTTCCTAATTCATCTAGTGATATTTGTAAAAACGTTGATGCGGTGCTCTATTTAACCCTACTAAGCTCACAATACCCTCAATATCTAGTAGGAGAACATGTCAAATCATCATCTACAATTAAAACTTTTAACCTTGAGTGTATACCTACTGCGTATATATTAATTGAAGGACAAAGACGATCTACAGTTGAAATCATAAGCTATTCAAATCCTATTCCACCTGATAAAATTGACCTTTTAGAGGCTTATGCTCTTACAGCTCAGTATTTAGGAAATAAGCTGATTTATTTTGAAATGGGAAGTGGTTCTTCTGATTTCATTGACTCTAATATTGTAAAACATATTAAATCTTGCATTGATATACCAATTATGATTGGTGGCGGGATTAAAAGCAAGGATGACATCGAACGTCTCGTTCAAGCTGGAGCATCTTATATCGTTAGTGGCACAATGATTGAAAAAATGTCAATGAAATAAATTATGAAATTACTAAATCTATCAGAAATTCTAGAAGCCTACATAATTCATCTTAGACTGGTAAAAAGACTATCTGAAAACACTATTTCTTCTTATGAGTATGATCTTATTAAATATATTAAATATTTAGAACATATAAATTATTATGATTTTAAAGTTTATGATTCATCTTTAATTGATGAGTTCTTTAATCAAAAAAAAATTAGAAATCTTAGTAGAAATTCAACTATTAGAATTTTGAGTTCTTTGAAAAATTTTCATATATATTTAAATGATTTCTTTAATACAAATATTAATATAATGAATACGTTTAAACTCCCCAAAAAAAATAAATCACTTCCAAACTCCATTTCACTTGAAAAAATTGAAGCTATAATTAATTCAACATTTTCTGATGATTTTATGTCAGTTAGAGATAGTTCAATTCTTACTATTGCTTATGGCTCTGGGCTTCGAATATCTGAACTTGTAAACTTACATACTAAAGAACTTTTACTAGAAGAGAACTTTATTAGAATAACGGGTAAAGGTAATAAGGAAAGATACGTTCCTTTAAGTAAATATAGTCAGGACTACCTTGAGTTATATTTAAAAACATTAAGAGTTACGTTAGCTTCAAAAAATCAAGCTAGAGGTTATATATTTTTAAATAGAAGTGGAAAAAAACTCTCTAGAATGGGAATGTGGCTTATTTTTAAAAAATATTTTAAAAAATCTGGACAAAAAGAAAATATTACACCTCACACTTTTAGACACAGTTTCGCGACTCATCTTATAGAAGGAGGTGCAGATCTTAGGGTTGTTCAAGAATTACTTGGACATTCTTCTATATTGACCACTCAAATTTATACACATTTAGATAGAAAATATTTGAAAGAAAACTACAATTTATACCATCCAAGGTCATAATGCTATTATCTCAAAATATAGAAGTTTTAATAATTCTAATCCCATGTTTAATATTTTCTTTATGTTTGCATGAGTTTAGCCACGCACTTTCTGCTTATATGCTTGGAGATAAAACTGCATTCTATCAAGGCCGGCTGACTTTAAACCCATTAGTTCACTTAGATCTATTAGGTTCGCTAATGCTTCTTTTTGCAGGATTTGGATATGCCAAACCAGTCCCAGTTAATATTAATAAGTTAAGAAATCCAAAAAGAGATATGAAAATCGTTGCTTTTGCTGGACCTTTATCTAATATATTTTTAGCTTTCATGTCTGCTATAATAATCAGATTTCTTTTACTATTTCAATTTTCAAATATATTTGCAATAATGATAATGCCACTTTATTTATTAATGGCAATTAATGTTCTTCTCGCTGTTTTTAATATGATACCTATATTTCCACTTGATGGCGAGAAAGTTTTTGGCGAAGCAATATTTAAATACAATCCAAAACTTGCTCAAAATCTAAGATTGTATGGATATCAGATTCTCATTGGAATTATTATTTTCAGTAGCATTACTAAAATCTCCATTATAGGTGAATTAGCTCAGCCTTTTATATATATATTTACATTAATTGCAGGGATTTAAATTGAAACTGAATTTTATAAATCTTTTAAAAAATATAGTCTTGCTCTTATTGGTTCTCTACATTATAACTCTCCTAACTTTATTTAAGGGATAATATTTATGAAAATAATTGAATGCGTTCCAAATTTTAGTGAAGGCAACAACTTAGACATAATTAATTCGATAAAGAATATTACTAAATCATTTAAAGATATAACATTGCTCGATGTAGATCCAGGCCAGGCTACAAACAGAACTGTTATAACATTTGCAGGATCCCCTGATGCAGTCATAGAATGTGCATTTGAAATGATTAAAATTTCAGCAGAGCTAATTGATATGGAAAACCATAAAGGAGAGCACCCAAGAATGGGTGCAACTGATGTATGCCCGATTATTCCAATATCTGGTGTAACCATTGAAGAATGTATAGGCTATAGTGTCAAACTTGCAGAGAAAGTTGGAAGTATACTTCAAATTCCAGTTTTTTTATATGAACATTCAAGCAATCTAAATTATAGAAAAAATTTAGCTGATATAAGATCAGGGGAATATGAAGGAATGGAAGCAAAAATACAAAATAAAAAGTGGCATCCGGATTTTGGGCCAAAAATTTTCAATAGCAAGACCGGATGTACAGCTATAGGCGTCCGTGACTTTTTAATTGCTTATAATATTAATTTAAATACTAGAGATAAATCAATAGCAACTGATATAGCCTTAGATATAAGGGAAGCTGGAAGAAATAAAAGAGACAGTAAAGGAAAATTTATAAGAAACAATGAAGGCATTCCAATTAAGAAACCAGGTAAGTTTAAAAATGTTAAAGCAGTTGGTTGGTTTATCCAAGAGTATGGCATTGCTCAGATATCTATTAATTTAACCGACTATAAAGCAACACCTTTATTCAAAGTTTTTGAGGAAGTTAGAATGCAGGCTAATAAAAGGGGTGTTAGAGTCACTGGAAGCGAAGTTGTAGGTCTTATTCCAAAAGACTGTATTATAGAAGTAGGCAAATACTATCTTAAGAAACAAAAAAGATCTACAGGTTTAAGTGAAGACATTATTACTGATATAGCAATTAAATCATTAGGTCTAGAGGATTTATCTCCATTCGTTGTAAATAAAAAAATTATAGAATTATGTCTAGAACAAAATAAAACTAATTTATTAAAAGAAAAATCCTTGGTATCATTCTTAAACACTTTGTCAATAGATACTCCCACACCTGGCGGCGGGAGTGTTGCTGCTTTATGTGGCGCTCTAGGAGCAAGCTTAAACTCAATGGTTGCGAATTTAACTATAGGAAAGAAAAAATGGTTTGATATGTATGACACAATGTGTGAAATATCTGAAGAATCACAAGTATTAAAACAGTCTTTAGTAGATCTAATAGATAAAGACTCTAAATCATTTGAATTAGTTATGGATGCATTTAGAATAAGCAAAAATGTAAAGAATAGAGATGAAATTATTTTTAATGCTTATAAAAATGCTGTAAATGTTCCACTTGACACATTATTACTATGCTTAAAAACAATCAAGCTTTCTTCAAAAATTATTAAAATAGGTAATGAAAATGCTATTAGCGATGCAGCAGTTGCAGCTGAAGTAGCAAGTGCAGGCGCATATTCTGCTAGTTACAATATAAAAATAAATCTGAGAGAGATTAATGATGAAAAATTCCGCAAATCCACTACTGATAAATACATAAGATTATTAAAAGACGTTGACTCTTATTTACATACTGTCCGTCATTATATAAATAATAAATTCAATGAATAAAATTAAATTATTAGATGATACTCTCATTAATAAAATTGCAGCAGGTGAAGTAATTGACAGACCTTCTTCTGTAGTAAAAGAACTAGTTGAGAATTCTATTGATGCACAAAGTACTAAAATAATGATATATATTGAAGGTGGAGGAATAAAAAAAATTCAAGTAAGGGATAATGGTATTGGAATTGAAAAAGATAGTATACCCATGGCATTCAAAAGACATGCAACAAGTAAAATATCAAAAAACAATGATTTGTTTAATATAAATACTTTAGGATTTAGAGGAGAGGCACTACCCAGCATAGGGTCAATATCGAGAGTTCTTGTTGAGTCTTCGCATAATAATAGTGATGGTTATAGCACTAATATAAACTATGGATTAATTGATGAAATCCAGCCCTCTAGTATAAGTTCCGGAACAAATGTAGTTATTACAGATTTATTCACAAATGTTCCAGCTAGGATGAAATTTTTAAAAGCTGAAAAGACAGAGTTGAATTCAATATATAAATATCTAAAAAAAGTTTTTATTTCTTTTCCAAGTATACATTTTATTTTAAATGTAAATAGCAAAGAAATTTACAATTTAATTCCAGATAGACTTATAAATAGAATAAACGAAATATTTAGCAACATTAAAGAAAATCTAATTCCTATATCTTACAGCCATAGCTCTTTCAAAATATCTGGCTATATAGGAAATTTAACTACACTTAAAAAAAGTAATTCAGAACAATTTTTATTTGTAAACAACAGATCAATTAAATCAAAATCCTTGAGTAAAACCATTATGAATTGCTTCCAGAATTTGATTTCAAGAGGTGAGTATCCTTTTTACTCAATATTTATTGATATAGATTCAAAAGAGATAGATGTTAATGTTCATCCCCAAAAAAGTGAAATAAAGTTTAAAAATGAGTGGGTTCTTATTCAAAATCTATCAACAGCAATTAAGGTTGCTTTAAAAAATAAAATTCATGTACTGCCTAGATATTCTAATAAATTTAATTATGACTCAGCAAATAATTTTCAACAAAGCAAGTTAAACTTAAAATCAAATAAAGATATCGAAGTCCCTACAATAAATCCTATTAATGACGCTGAAAGTTTTACTAGTAAAGTTGATAAAGCAGTAGATAGAATAGAAAGCCACTTTGAACCTGAATTAATAAATGAATATATTGATATAGATAAAATTCATCAGATCCATAAAAAGTATCTTTTAACAGAGATTAGTAGTGGCTTAATACTTGTAGATCAGCATGTAGCACATGAGAGAGTCATTTTTGAGCAAGCCGTTGATGCAATCAATAACTCAGCCCTTACCTCTCAAACCTTGCTATTTCCTATAACAATAAAGCTAACGCCTGAACGATTTGGTGCACTCTCAGATATTTACATATATCTTAAAAGGATTGGTTTTGATATTAGAGAGTTTGGTGTTAATACAATAATTGTAGAAGGTGTACCTTTAGAAACTCGACCAGGAAATGAAGAAATTATTTTAAATGAAATACTTGATGTATATCTTGATCAGGGCAAAAAGAATGCTGACTTTATTGATATTATAGCAGCATCATATTCCTGTAAAGCGGCCATAAAAGCTGGAGAGTTTCTTGAGCCTGTAGAACGACAAAAGTTGATAAATAATTTATTTTCCACAAAACATCCATACTATTGTCCACACGGCAGACCAATAATTGTCAAATTAGATATTGATGAAATAGATAAAAGATTTGAGCGATATTAGCATTTTTCATGCTATTGAAATATTAAAACGTTTAGAAGATTCTCAAATTCCAGTTATTATTGGTCCTACATCAATAGGAAAGACAACATTAGCATTGAAAATAGCTGAAAAATTAGATGCTGAGATTATATCAATAGATAGCAGGCAAATATATAAATTTTTTAGAATTGGCACAGGACAACCCTCAAAGCAAGAATTAAATAAAATTAAGCACTATTTAGTTGATGAAATTCCCTCATCTCAAATAATTACAGCATTTAAATATATAAAAATGGTAGAATCTGTTGTTATGCATTCAAAAAAACGCATTGTTATAGTTTGTGGTTCCTTACTCTACTTAAACTGTTTAATTAAAGGTTTAATAAACATTCCAATTTCTAGTAAATCTCTAAAAAGAAAAATTGAAAAAAAAAATTATCAAAACAGGAATAGAAGAGTCATATGAAAAATTAGCAGAAATAGATAAAATCTATAGTTCAAAAATTCATGTAAATGACATAAAAAAAATTATAAGAGCTTATGAAATCATAGAATTAACATCAATGGCACCTACAGAGGCATACAAAGAGTATAAAGAGTCTTTTGATCATATTTCTGATAATTTCTTTATAATTAAATTAATTTCTTCAAATGACTCTATTAAAAATAAAATTTCATCTAGAATTAAAAAAATGTTTAAAAATGGGTGGATTGATGAAGTTGTAAATCTATTAGATAATGGAGTTGATATTAACTCACATCCAATGCAAAGTATTGGATACAAGCAAATTGCTGAATTACTAATCATAGATAAATATATAGCAATTGAAGATACTAAAATTTTGGAAGATTCTATTTTAAAAGAAACATGGAATTTTGCAAAAAAACAAAAAACATGGATGAATAATTTTGAACAAAATTATATACTCCAATTAGATTAAATTATTTCCATGAATCGTATTAAAAATTATATAGTTGCTGGTACACTTTTTATTGTTCCTGTTTATGTGACTTTTAAAGTTATTGAGTTGCTTTTTAACTATTTTTCATATCCGGGTCTTCTTTTCGTTGAATTTCTTCAAATTAATAAAATTTCTCCATATCTAGTTGACTTTATTGGATTGGTATTTACTATATCTTTTTTAATTTTATTTGGTATGGTTATTTCAAATATTTTTGGAAAGAAAATTATTTCATATTTTGAAACAATTATAAAGAAAATACCAATTGTCAGCTCAATATATTCCATTACTAGACAAATAACAACAGGATTTTCTGAGTCGAACAAAGATAGTTTTAAGAAAGTTGTTGTTATAGAATACCCAAAAACTGATTTATGGACTTTAGCACTGGTTACAGGAGAATCGAAAAGCCTATCTGGTGATGATTTTTATCATCTTTTTGTTCCAACTACACCCAACCCAACTTCAGGATATATGATTATGATAAAAAAAATTAATACGCAAGACACAAATATCTCTATTGAGGAAGCAATTAGAATTATAGTTTCAGGCGGATCAATTGCTCCCAAAAATAATTTCTGCAAATAAAATGCCTAATGTTAATCATATTACTGTTTTAGACAATTGCCCTGATCCAATTATTTCTATTTCTTCAAAGGGTGAAATTTTATATCAAAACTTTTCAGCTTTAGACTTTATTAAAAAAATTTCAAAAAGAAATATTATTAAAAAAAAATATCTAGATTTTATAAAATCTGCATTAAAAAACAAAGAAGCTCGAATAGAGTTTGAAATTAATGGCATGAATTATAGATCTATATTGAAGTATAATATTAAAGAAAAAACTACATTTATTTACACTAGAGATATAACAAATAGATACAAATATGAAAAAGAAATAGAAAAACGTGCATATTTTGATGAGCTAACGGAACTACCTAATAAAACACTATATAGAGATAGAGTAAACCTTGCTCTTGCCAATGCAATGAGAAATGAAGAAGTTGTTGCTGTACTTTTTGTTGACCTCGATAATTTTAAAGCAGTTAATGATACAATGGGGCACGATGCTGGTGATGAGCTATTAATTAAAGTTTCTAAAAGAATGTCAAAATGTTTAAGAAAAAGCGATACGCTTTCTAGACTTTCCGGTGATGAGTTTTCAATAGTCATGCCTAATATTAAAAGCATTGAAAACTCAATCAACATATCAAAAAGAATAATCAGTGCATTACAAAAAAAATTCAACATCAAGGGCAAAACTTTTTTCACTTCTTCTAGTATTGGAATAAGTTATTACCCTCATGATGGAAAATCATTTGATAAGCTTCTGAAGAATGCTGATACAGCTATGTATTCAGCAAAAAAATCAGGCAAAAACCAATTCAAGTTATTTCATGAAGAAATGAATGTTAAATTAAACAAAAGAGTTGAAACTGAAGTTAATCTTCATAAGGCTATAAGGAGTAAATCATTTTTTCTAAATTTTCAACCCCAGTACAATCTATCAAACAATTCAATTTCAGGATGTGAATCTTTACTTAGACTTAAAATAAAAGATAAAACTCTTATGCCTTCTAAATTTATAGATATAGCTGAGAAATCTGAGCTAATAATTCCAATTGGACATTGGCTCATTGAGAAATCATTTTCAGTTTTTAGGGATTGGGATACTAATTTAAAATTGAAAAATTTTACTTTATCTATCAATTTATCAGCTAAGCAATTAAAAGATAAAAATCTTATTACAGTAATTAAAAAATATCAAAATATATATAAAATTAACACCTCTAATATTGCTTTCGAAATAACTGAAAGTTCAATAATATCTGACTATGATTATATGCTTTCTCAAATTAAATCCATAAAAGCTCTTGGCTATAAAATTTACCTTGATGATTTTGGAACAGGATATTCCTCATTAAGCTATTTGATGTCGCTACCAATAGATGTAGTAAAAATAGATAAAAGTTTTATTAAAAATATAAATAAAAAAACTGTTACTATCATAACTAACATGATTATAGAAATGTGTAAAAAGCTTGACATTGATATTATAGCTGAAGGAGTTGAGACCAAAGATCAGCTCTCTTTATTAAAGCAATTATATTGCAATAAAATTCAAGGTTTTTATTTTAGCAAGCCTATAAGTATTGAATCTTTTGAAAAATTAATTAATAAATAATTCTTTGATTTTTTTCTTCATTCCATCTATAGAGTTAATTTTTAAAAAATTAACTCTAATCTGCTTTGCATCAGGGAAGCCTTTCAAATACCACGAAAAATGTTTTTTTGTCAGATTCACGCATTGTATTTCATTTTTGTAATAACTACAAATCATTTCAAAATGTTTTATGCACATATTAATTTTTTCTTTTCTTGAAACTAGTGAGTTTTCCAAAACTTCTTTATTATTAATGTGAGAAAATATCCAAGGATTTCCAAGAGCTGCTCTTCCAATCATTACTGCATCACATTTTGTATATTCAAGCATTTTCTTGTAATCATTGTAGCCTTTTATATCTCCATTTCCAATAACTGGTATTGATACTGATTTTTTTAGATCTTTTATTAAACTCCAATCAGCTTTTTCGCTAAACATTTGAGAGGTAGTTCTGGGGTGAAGTGTTATAGCTTGAACTCCAAGTTTTTCTAAAGATATTCCAGCCTGAGTTGAAACAATGTTATTTTTATCCCAGCCTGCTCTCATTTTAACTGTAATTGGAGTATTTTTAACACTTTCGATAACTGCTGATACAGATTCATCCATAAGACATAGATCTTTTAATGCAGCTGACCCTGCACCTTTTTTGGTTATTTTGGGAACGGGACAGCCAAAATTAATATCTATTACATCTGGAGAAAAATTTTGTTCGATATAAGAAGCGCTACTACCTAAATTTTTTGGATCATCGCCGAAAATTTGGACACCAATTGGACGCTCAACATCTTGAAATTTAATCATATTTAATGTTTTCATATTCTCTCTGATAATTCCATTTGCACTAACAAATTCTGTATAAACCATACCCGCACCCAATTCTTTACATATCTGCCTAAAAGGCTGATCTGTAACTCCTGCCATAGGTGCAAGTAATAAAGGATTTTCAATTTTAACTTTACTTATAAACATATATATTTTTTTTAATAATTGATACTATGTAATTTATCTATATAAAAAAACAATAATCAGGATAAATTTTATGGATATTCTTCTTTCTCAGCAAATAACTTCAAATCAATCTTTTCTTAGTTCTATTGCATCATTTTTGCCAATGATATTAATCTTCTTAGTATTTTACCTTTTAATTTTAAGACCACAAAGCAAGCAAAAAAAGGAACATGAAAATTTATTGAAATCTATTTCATCAGGAGACAAAATATTAACTAGAGGTGGTATTTATGGAAAGGTGAAGGAAATTCAAGGTAAAAACAATGAAAAACTTCAGCTTGAAATAAGCTCAAATACCACTGTTGTAATTGATAGAAGCTATATAGCAACTAAAATCAAAAAATAAATATATAATGAAAATTGTATTCTTTGGTAATGGTGATTTTGGAATACCTTCATTAGATTTTCTATTTAAAGAAAAAAATGTTTCTTTACTTTCGGTGGTTACAAATCCACCTAAAAGAGCTGGAAGGGGTCTCAAAGCTAGAAATACAAAGATTCATGATTTTTGCATCAAATCAAAGATCAACATTACACTAAATGACAATTTGAATGATATAGATTTCAAATTATTACTACTAAAAATGAAACCTGATTTGTTTATCGTAGTTTCTTATAAAATCATGCCTGAAAGTATTTTTTCATTGCCTAAATATGGATCTATTAATCTGCATCCATCTCTTCTACCGAAGTACCGTGGAGCATCCCCAATTCAATACTCTTTGTTTAATGGCGATAAATCGACAGGAATTAGCATATTTAAATTATCTTCCGGAATAGACTCAGGCAAAATATTGTTCCAAAAAGCAATTAAAATTCCTAAAGGAATTATTTTCACTGATTTATATAAAATTCTTTCAAAAGAAGGTGCAATTTCGATTGAATATTCAATTAAAAATTTTTTTAAACTAATTAACAAATTAAAAGAGCAAAGATCAAACAAAATTTCTAAAGCTCCAAAGTTAGTTAAGAATGATAGAATAATTTGCTGGGATAATTCAGATGATTATATATTTAATAGAATCAGAGGTCTCTCAAAATTCCCAGGTGCTATAACAAGATTTAACAATAAAGATCTTTTGATTATAAAGGCTGAGAAATCTAATATTGCATCCAATATGCCCTATGGGACAATGTACTTGCAAGGAAAAGATTTGTATGTTTCCACTCAAACAAATTCCATCGTAATAAAAGTTTTAAAGTTATCAGGAAAGAGGGAAATGCATTCAAATAATTTTATTTCTGGATATAGAAAATTTTTACCACAACTACTACATGGATAAAAACAGGTACATTATTTATAGCACTTTACTTTCGTTTGAAAGTTTAAATAAAGAAATTAAATATATACTAAATCAACAGTTTACCGAAAATATAGAAGGTAGGGATCGTCGGTTCATAACTGAGATTGTCTATGGAACAACCAGACAAAGATTAAATCTCGATTGGAAAATAAAATCAGTTTACAAAGGAATTTTTAAAAATATTGATAAAAAGCTGTTAGTTTTATTAAGAATGTCAGTTTATCAAATTTTTTTCTGTAAAAACATTCCAGATTATGCAACAGTTAATACTTCAGTAGAGATTTCTCGAAAAATAAACAAAAAATATACTTCCATATGCAATGGAATTTTAAGAAGCATTATTAGGAACAGAAATACGTTTAATACTAATAGTTTAAAAATAGATGATTTAAGCAATTATTACAGTCACCCTAAATGGCTAATAGAAAAATGGTTAAAAGCTTGGACCCTAGAAGATGTTATAAAGTTAATGAAGTGGAATAATAAACGTCCGGAAATTTGGTTTAGATTTAATTCCAAAAAAATATCTACTGAAAAATTTTCAAAAGAATACAATCCGCTAAAAAAAAATAAATATATTGATAACTATTTTACATTTAGCAATACCCAGTCTATTTTGGAATCTGACATTTTTAAAAATGGAATTTTAACAGTTCAGAATCCAACTTCAGGCATAATTATTGAACTGCTAAATATTGAAAAACAAGATGCAATACTTGATGCATGTGCTGCTCCTGGAGGAAAGAGTTCTTATATTTACAACAAAATGTTAAAAACTAATACTTTGACATGCCTTGAGATTAATAAACATAGATATGAAATTTTAAAAGCTAATTTCAAATCTATACCTGAAAATCTTTTCATAAAAAACATTAATTTTCTCAAATACGCTCCTAAGGTTCAGTTCGACAAAATACTTTTAGATGTACCATGCATAGGAACTGGAGTGATGTCAAAAAGATCAGACTTGAGATGGCTAAAAAAGCCAAAGGATATAAATATAAATAAAAAACTTCATCTGCAAATGCTTAACAAAGCTACCACTCTACTTTCTAAAAAGGGGGCTATAATCTACAGTACTTGCTCTATCGAAAAAGAGGATTCTACATATATTGTCAATGAATTTCTAAAAAATAATAATAACTTCACTATTGAATCGCCAAAAAAAAATATTAATGATATTTTCATTCAAAATGATGGGACGTTACTTATACTTCCACACAAACATAACATTGATGGAGGCTATGCAGCAAAATTAGTTAGAAAATGATAAAAAACATTTCTATATATATAGCAACATTCGGCTTAGTTGGATTATTGGGAATATTTATTATGGATTATATTGTTCTTCCTCTAGTAGTTGGCATTAATACTGAAATATATATTCCAGATGTAAGGGGTCAATACTTTGAAAATGCAAAAGACGATTTATCCGCCTTAGGACTTAAAATTGAAAAAACTATTACATCTTATAATAAAAATTTTAAATCTGGAACAGTAATTTCAATGAATCCAAGGCCCTTTACTAAAGTAAAACAAGGTAAAATAATTTCCCTATCAATAGCTGGAAGTAAAAATATTATTCTTGTCCCCAATTTAATTGGTAATTCATATAGAAATGCTAAAATAATATTAGAAGAAAATAATCTTGAATTAGACACAGTCCTTTATGAGTTTAATAATGATGCAGGCCTTGATTCTATTATTTTTCAGTATCCTAGAGCTGGAGAAGTCGTAGAAACTGGAAAAAAGATCTCTTTAGGTGTCAGTCAAGGAAAAATACCTGATTTCTATAGTGTTCCATCATTATTAAATATAGATTTAGATCAAGCAAAACGAATGATAAGAAAAAACGGTTTACAAATTGGAACTATCTCTTATAAATTTAATACAAATTTATTATCAAATACTGTTATTGAGCAGAACTTTACGCCAGGTCAGAAATTATCCTTTCCTGCTAAAATTGACTTAGTTGTATCAAAAAATGAATAATAGAATTATATCACCATCATTGTTAGCTGCAAACTTTGTAAATCTTTACCAAGATATTAAAAAAGTTGAAAATCTAGGAGTCAATAGATTTCACCTTGATGTAATGGATGGTCATTTTGTTCCAAATATTTCTTTTGGACCTTTTATAATTAAGCAAATTAGAAAAGAAACTGAATCACATTTAGAAACACATTTAATGATATCAAATCCTAGCAAGTATTACACTGACTTTGTCAATGCTGGTTCAGATACCATTATTATACACAGTGAAGCCGTTGATAATGTTGAAAAAGAAATTAATATTCTAAAATCGCTTAACGTAAAAGCGGGAATTGCAATAAACCCCGATACAAAGATTGAAGAAATAAGTGATTATTTATATTTAATTGATTACATTTTGATTATGACAGTTTACCCAGGGTTTGGTGGCCAGAAATTTATAGATAAATGTATAGATAAGATTTCTTATTGTAAAAATTATAAACGTGATAATAATAGAGATTTTGAAATTGGTGTTGATGGTGGAATTAAAGCAAATAATGCATATAAAGTTTTTGATGCTGGAGCAGATATTGCAATTGTTGGCTCTGGCTTATATCAGGCTGAGAATATAAGAAAAACCTATAATGAATTAATAGATGCAAAATAGAAATGGAATAACATTCAATGCTGAACTAGCGAGAAAATCAATACATATCTCAAATCTTGTCATTCCTTTTTCAATATATTTATTCAGTCCTTCAAAAGTTATTCCTTTTTTACTATTTTTCATGGTTTTTTGTATCTCAATGGACTCACTGAGGATCAATTCTACTTATTTCAAGAATATTTACAATCATTTTTTTGGATTTATGACAAGGAACAAAGAAAATGTGGTATTCACAGGTGCAACTAATGTTTTAATTGGCGCAACGATTGTAACTATTTTTTTCAATAAGAGCGCGATAATACCTTCATTAGTTGTCATGAGTATCTCTGATACACTAGCTGCAATTGTAGGGATTAAGTATGGATCTATTACTACAGTTAATCAAAAAACCCTTGAAGGAACATTTTCTTTTTTTTCGTCTTGTTTTATTATACTCTTTTTATTTGAATTAGGATTTGCTACTTCATTAATAATATCCATAATTACAACAATGTCTGAGCTTTTTATAAGTAATAAATATATAGATGACAACCTATTTATACCCATTATAGTTGCAACGCTAATTACACTCTTAGTTTAAATTGTCATTTCTTTACCCTCTATATTTATTACTACTGCCACTTGCATCGATTCCATTTATTATTCATTTTTTAAAAAATAAAAATACAAAGCCAATACAATTTAGCTCTTTAAAATTTCTAAAAATTATTGAACGTGAAAAGGTTAATAAAGTTAAACTTGTTGAGATTTTACTATTAATTGTTAGAACTCTAATTATAATCACTATTATTCTGATGATAACTAGGCCTATTATTTCATTTAATGAGTCAATAAAACTTAATAGCAATGGAACATCATACTCAGCTATTATAATTGACGATTCAGCCTCAACTTATTCAAAGGATGAGAAAGAGGCAACAGAAAGGTATATAAATATCTTAAAAGAAATTATTGCTGCTATAGAAAGTGACTCCTACATTGAAATCTATACAACTTCAAGAGGTCTCCAATTTTCAGGCAACCCAGCTGATCTAAATTTTGATATTTTAAATTTCAGTAGAATATATTCCTCTACACCCTTTACTAATTACATCTCATTAATTACGGATAGCTCTGAATCTAACAACTATTTCATTAAAAGAATCTTAATGGTGGGTGACAAAAAAATAAATAGTTTTAAAAAACTTGATTCTAATAATTTTACTGATTTTGAATTCTATTACCACCCGCTTTCACCGTCAGAAGGAAATGTAGGAATTGTGGATTATAGAATACATAATGAGACAATTTCTATAAATCAAGAAATAACTATTGAAGCTGAGATTATAAACTTCAGCAACAAAAAACAAATGCGCACAATTGAGCTTATTTTGAATGGAAAAAAAGTTGGTCAAAAATTTGTTTCCTTAAGCCCAAATGAAACAAAACGTGTTAAGTTTAAAACGGTTCTCTACAAAGAAGGGCAAAATAGCTGTATTTTTTCAATTGAGGATGACTTGAATATTTTAGACAATAAGATCTATTTTCAACTTAATACTGAGAAGCCTTTAACTATAGATCTTATATACAATAATTTAGATGAGATCACTTATTTTGTTAATGCTCTTATGACAATAAATCAAAATTTAAATAATATAACTATCAGGAAAATTGATAAAGCTAAATTTAGAAATCATAATTTATCAGAAGCTGATTTGGCAATTATTTTTGGTTACAACACAATCTTTGATGCGGACCATATGAAAATTACTGACTTTCTAAATGGAGAGAAAAGATTAATAATATTCCCCTCTTTTACCTCAAATATTAATGATCTATCCAATATAAAATTAACTGATTTTTTTCAGTTTCAGGTATCTGAAACTCCATCTTTAATTAATGACAAAAAAACAGGAAAAATGATAAACAATTCTGATTCATATCAGTTTCCATTTGGACCGCTATCAGAAATAAAATTTTTTTCAATTTATAATATGAAACCATCAACTAATACTAAAATTATACTAACTAGCGGACAAAGTGCCTGGAATAGATATAATATTGGTAAATCTATAGTCGATTTATTTAGTTTTTCACCAGACTATAAATCAACTAATCTTGTACTGAGTTCAAAGTTTATACCATTCTGCCACAATCTAATCAATCCTTATAATGATAGTCACAGTTATAATCTTAATGATGAATTCAAGATGTCTAATATCTACAATAATGCTGCAAAAATTCTTATTACAAGTCCTAGTAATAACATCGAATTGGTAAAATTTTCCAACATAAATAATCAATATTTAGTTGAGAATTTTCAAGAGCCTGGACTTCATATTATTTCTGATGGAACTAATATAATTCATAATATTTCTGTCAATGTAGATCCAGATGAATACCGTTCTGAAAAAATTGGAAATAATGAATTTTTAAAATATTTTAAAAATTTCTCATTAATTCAAAATATCAAAGATACAAAATCAATTATTACTAACAACCTTCGAGCAACAGAAATTTGGAGCTACTTAATACTAATATTATGCTTTCTATTTATCATTGAAATGTATTTATATATAATTTATTTGAATGCCAAAAAATAAACCTAAATATGCAATTGCAGTAGGTATCTTTTTAAAATCTGAATTAAATGATATTAGTTTAGATGAAGAATTAAATGAACTCGAAGGCCTTGCTACAACTCTAGGAATACAATTTAAAGAAAAAATTTACTCAAAAATTAATAAAATTAATGCATCCACATATATTGGAAGTGGGAAATTGAAAGAGATTATGGAAACAGCAAATTTCCACCATTGTGATACAATAATTTTTAACGAAGAAATTTCCCCAAATCACTATAAAAATATAAAAAAAATAAATAAAAAAATAAATATTCTTGATCGAACTTCTCTTATTCTTAATATTTTTACTAAGCACGCAAAAACAAAAGAGTCTAGAATTCAAGTTGAGCTTGCCAATCTTCAATATATGCTTCCTCGATTAACGAGACTATGGACTCACCTTGAAAGGCAAATGGGAGGCGTAGGTACTAGAGGAGGGCCTGGAGAAACCCAAATTGAGATAGATAGAAGATTGATAAGAGGCAAAATTAAAAAGTTAAAATTTGACTTAAATAAAATTGAAAAACAAAAAATTGAAAGAAGCAAAGGTAGGTCCAATTCAATTAAAGTATCTTTAGTTGGATATACAAATTCAGGAAAGTCAACTTTAATGAGATCTTTAACAAATTCAAAGGTTTTAGTTAAAAACCAACTCTTTTCAACATTAGATACAACTACCAAATCTTTATTTATTAAATCAAATATAAAGGTATTAATCAGCGATACAGTTGGCTTCATTCAAAAACTACCTCACTACCTTGTTGCCTCATTCAAATCAACTTTAAAAGAGTCTTTAGATGCTGATATAATAATTAAGGTATTTGATGCATCTTCAAAAAATTTAAACACTCATATCTTAACAGTAGAGGAAGTCTTAAAAGATTTAAATATTAAAGAAAAATCAATTATTAATGTTTTCAATAAAATTGATAAAGTTAAAAACATCAAAGGAATTAAGTCGCAAGTAAAAATTTACTCAAAACCACTAATGATATCAGCATTAAATGAAATAAAAATTAATACTGTCTTAAGTGAAATTTCATCAATTGCAAAATCATTAAATACAAGGCATACATTCAAATTAAATCAGAATCAATCTCATCTACTTCGCTATATATACAGCAAACTTAATGTTCTAAGCCAGGAAATCATTAAAAATAAATATTTCGAAGTTTTAGTAGAAGATAATAAAAACCTTATAAAATCTGTGGAGTCTTATATAAAAAAATATTCGTAAGAAGAATATTTTCAGAATACCTTTTTAGTTATTAGGTACGGAGCCTCCTCTTAAATCGCAAGTTTCCTTAAATCTAAAAGACAAGGCCTGCTTTTGAAGTTAGAAGTAAAGCTCCTATTAGTATAGTTGAAAGTTCTGAAAATATGCTTTCTTCTTACGAATATATATAAAAATATATAAAATAATAACAAACTATTTCTATAAATAAAATTAATAAAGAATATTATTTTTTTAATAAAATCTTAAATTAAAAAAAATAATGTAAAATTACAAGTTGATGTCAAAATAGATAAATATATAACTATAAGAACAACAACACATACTATAGACAATGCAAATTTTATTAGCCAGGAGTTAATTAAACGCAAACTTTCCCACTGCATAACGATTAAGTCATGTACATCTAATTTCATATGAGATAACGAACTGAAAAATGATAAGCAATTTGATATAGAAATTAAAACCAAGCTTCAAAAAATGAAAAAAATTTTAGATATTATTAATTCAATTCATAATTATGAATGTCCAGAAATAATTTCAAATGAATTTGTTATACTAAACGATAAATATAAAGATTGGTTTGACAGTTAATGCCCATAAAACTAATTTCTCAATTCAAGGGCTTTTTCTATAGACTCTAATAGCTCTGTACCTTGCGCTATCCATGCAAAATTTAGAGCCATTTTAGGAAAATTTCCTCTTAACTCTCCGTTCCAGATGTGAGTTAATTTTGTCTTTCTGTAGCCATCAGGTTCTATTTTCCAAATTCCATAAGCATTTATAAGCCTTACATAGCCTTTTTCCTTACGCAGATTGAATTCTTTGGTAGCCTTATATATATAGTAATCGAAATTTTTTGTTTTTATGTAATTATAATTAACTATGTAATCTCTTCCTGAGAACGGAAAGGGCAAACTTAGTTTTATATGAACAGTATTTTCAGAAAGCATTTTAACATAATTAATACGCTCAAAAATATTTATATAATTGAATTTATCATCTAATATAGTTTTGACTTCTTCAGGAGAAAAATTATAGGACTTAATGGCTTTACAATAAGAAGAACTGTCCAGGTCAACAGTAGATATCTTTATATTCCTAACATTAAAAATTTGCTTCCAATCTAAAGAATCACTTAAAAGAAATTTTTCGTTTGAATACAAAAAAGAAATTAAATATAATAAGAAAAAAAAATTAATAGATATATTTTTTAGATTTTTCAGAATCAAAGTATTCATAAAAAAGAGTGTTAACAAGTAACAATATAAGACAATAAGCTAAATCCTCAATAGGTATTGTGAAAATGTGTATATCCAATATTTCAGGAATACTATACCATACAACTTTTTGGCCAAAATAAGAGCCTGTCAATGCACCATTTACAATCGTAAAAGGAATAAGTATTAAAATAAAATGTGAATAAAATAAATTAAAATCGATTTTATATTTAGAGAAAGCAATAAAAAAAAGAAGCGCTGATAATGAAAGAAAACACACAAAAGTATATGACTTTGAGGTATTTATAATTGAAATTAAAAAACATAAAATTCCAAAGGTTATATGAATAAAATCCCAGTTTGAATGACTAAAAAAGGAAATTCTATATTTTTTAAGTATTGAATAAGTAAAAAGACAGCAAAAGGGAATTATAAAGAAGAATAAAATCTCTTCTAAGGGCAGGTAAATAAAAGTGAAATTTGATATATAGTCTTTACTAAACCACCAAATATTATTATAGGTAAACACAACATCCCACAAAATAAAAAAAATGGAGGATAGGGGGATAGACAAAAGCAAAATACTAAATTTCTTATAAAACATTACTCTTTTATCAAATGACATTAAAAAGGGAACAATAAAAGAAAAAAATAAAATTTTGAAGTAAAAACTCATTTATAACTTAAAAATCCAAAATTTGTAGCACCTTTTTTACTTTTGCATGCATGATGCTTCATGTGTGAGGAAATTACCTTTTTAGCATAAACTCCTTTGATTTTAAACTTAAAACCAAATCTTTTATGGACAATAATATCGTGAAAAAGTATATAAATAAATCCATAAATAAGTATGCCAAAACCAATACTTAATAAAAAATAATTAACAACTAAAAATCCATAAATAATTGATACAATGGAAGGAATCGAAAAAATTATAAAATAGACATCGTTAAGTTCAAATTTACTTGATTTGTGTACTTTGTTTATGTGGTGAGATTTATGTAGAAACCAACCTGGGCCATGCATAATATATTTATGTGTCAATACTGCAAATAGCTCCATAAAAAGGACTGTAAAAAACATAATGAAAATAAATATCATAGCACTAACACTTATTAAAAATAAATTCTAATAAAAATTTGAAACAAATTTTTTTCATAATATTATTTTCAACAACTAATTTTGTACCGCAAATAAGGATAACGACATTCATCAAATCAGGCCCATATTCAATTTTATTTTAGAATTAAGGATTAAACTGATCTTTCTTAGGTTGCTAATTCTGATTCTTTCATCCTTTATATTTTGAAGATTTAAATTATTTATTTTATTAAGAAGTTCTTTATAGTATCTGTAAGCCACATAGACACCTAAGAATGAATCTTTATCTAAAAGCTTAAGGCCAGAAAGGGAGTCATCGAAATCTTTGTTAATGTTATTGATTATTGATTTTTTTTCTTCATTAGTCATTTTTTCAAAATTGACATTAGGGAAGTACGTACGACCTAGAGTAACATTATCAAACTCTAAATCTCTAAGAAAATTAACTTTTTGAAAGGCAGAGCCTAACTTCATCGCGCTATATTTTAAATCTAAATATTTCTTAGCATCTCCTTTTACAAACACCTTTAAACACATTAGACCTACAACTTCAGCAGAGCCATGGATATATTCTTTATAAAGGCTATCTGTGTAGCTTTGCTTAGAGAGATCCATCTCCATACTATGAAAAAATTTCTCCACTAAATCTGGCTCAAAATCATACTTATGATATGTGTCTTGAAAAGAATGCAATAAAGGATTTAGTGATATTTTATTATTTATGGCATCAAAATAATCTTTCTTCAATTTAAGAAGCAAATCATCTTTATTGAATCCATGAAACGAGTCAACTATTTCATCAGCTAGGCGTACTAAACCATAAATAGAGTAAATTGCAGGTCTAATAGATTTACCAAGAAGCTTGGTACTGAATGAGAAAGAAGTGCTATATTTATTTGTTATAAGCTTTGAAGCGTCTAAAGAGTAGTTATCATAAATTTGTTTCATTATTTGAAATCCTTTATTATTTGATTTGCTGCTATTTTACCTGATATTACAGCTGGAGGCAAGCCAGGCCCTGGTATAGTAAAATGACCACTGTAATATAAATTATTTATTTTTTTATCTTTAATTTTGGGCTTGAATACTGCAGTTTGAGAAAGTGTATTAGCTAAGCCATAAGCATTACCCTTGAAGGCGTTATACCTCTGCTTAAAATCATCAACACAGAAAGATTTTTTAAAAATAATTGAATCCTTTATATCCATATTAAATTTTTTCTCAATCCTTAAAATGACTTTACTAAAATACGAGTCTCTCAAATATTCTGAGTCATCTGATCCAGAGCCTATTGGAATAAGTATAAATAAGTTCTCAGAATTATCGTTAGGGACAACAGAGGGATCAGTTTTACTTGGACAGCAAACATAGAATAGGGGGTCTGTTGGCCAAACATCTTTACTAAAAATCTCATTTAAATGCATATTGAAGTCCTTGTCAAAAAATAAATTATGGTGACGCATTCCCTTTATTTTCTTTGAAAGGCCAACGTAAAAAATTAATGCTGAAGGAGCAACATCTTTTTTACTCCAATAATTTTCACTATATGATCTAAAATCCCGATCAAGTAAATTAAGCTGAACAAAGGGATACTCAGCACCTGATAGAAAAACATCAGATTTGTATATTTTCGAATGAATGGATTGCGCAAAATCAATTGAGTTGTTGTTTATCTTAAAACTAGAAATCTCTTCATTTTTAATATGCTTAACACCTAACTCTAAACTTAACTTTTCAAAAGATTCAGAAATTCGATACATTCCTCCCATTGGGTACCAAGTACCACCAACAATATCAGCATAGTTCATTAAGCTGTAGAGAGCAGGAGTATTAAGGGGACTACCACCTAAAAACATTGATGGAAACTCAAGCAGAAGCCTCATTTCTTTGGATTTGAAATATTTAGAAATATAATCTCTAAGATTGTTAAGCAGATTAAGAGAGAATATATGCCTTAAAACTGAAGGTGAAAAATATTCAAAAACAGATAAGTTGGGTAGATTTATAAAACTTTTAAAAGAGATGTCATACTTTATTTTAGCATCATCAAGAAACTTTTTAAGACTTAAAGACGAGCCCTCTTCAATCTCTTCACACATATTATAAAAAGAGTCAAGATCTGCAGGAACATCTAAATCTTTGCTGTCAGTGAAAAATTTATATGAAGGATCAAGCCTCACTAAATCAAAGTAATCTGAGGGTTTTTTATCAAAATCTTTAAAAAAACCTTCAAATACATCAGGCATCCAGTACCAAGAAGGGCCCATATCAAAAGTAAAACCATTTTCAGAAAAAGCAGAAAGCCTTCCACCTAAAGTATTATTTTTTTCTACAATAGTGACATCGAAATTATTCTTTGCCAAGTAGCATGAAGCGCTAAGACTAGATAATCCTCCACCCAATATTGTAACTTTTTTCATGTACAAAGCTAACCTTTTACGCTCATATCGCGCAAGCTATTTTTAAAATAAACGCTCATATCGTGCAAATATTTCTTGACCTTTATATTAATAGAAACATAAATTATAGCATGATTTACAATTCATACGAAGTAGCTAAGATTATAGGTGTTAATGTTTCTACCATTAAGAGGTGGGCTGACTCAGGTAAAATTAAATGCCTCAAAACTCGTGGTGGCCACAGAAAATTTCATTTAAAACATTTAAGAGAGTTTGTCAGATCTGATAAAAAAGGTCATACTTCAATCAATCTTTCTTCTTTAGTTGGAAAAAGCAGTAAACTTTTAAAGGCTATTGATTCTGCAGAATCAGAGTTGCTTCGTCCCTACATTTTCGACAGTCTAATTAAAGGCGATAAAAATAAGTTTCTATCTATAACAAATTCACTTATAATCAAAGGTTTTCCCTACTATTTTATATTTGATGAAATTATCATACCTACTCTTATTAAAATTGGTGAAGAATGGAGCGCTGATAAACTTTCCATAACAGAAGAGCATATGGCCTCTGAAGTTATAAAAAAATTCTTATCTTCTGTTGACAATAAAGTGGTTAACAGCAAGATATCAAAAAATGTTTTCTGTTTTACACTTACTAATGACAAACATGATATACCTCTTTTAATGGCAGAAGTTATATTCAACCAGATTGAAAATATTTTTACTTTTAATTTAGGTGCAGACTTGCCCGTTAGTGATTTTATTAGTGAGTCTTCTAAAATAGTACCTCATATTATATTTATATCATTAGTCTACGTAGAAAACATAGAGCTGATAAATGAGGAGCTGAAGTTGCTGCTAAGTCATTTCAAAGACTCTGATACTAAAATATTTTTAAGTGGCAATGGGCTTGATTGTTTAGATGTAGATTCAAGTTCATTTACAAAAATAAATTCCTTTGAAGAACTGCAGCAGAATATCCTTAAGCTCTAATTTTTATAAAGTTTGCCTAAATAGATTTTTATGGCCATCGGTTTTTTTAAGTTTACTGTTTTCATATGGGTCTGTTTCTGGCTATGTTTTTGACAATGAGACTCAGCAGCCTCTACCTGGTGCAAATATAATATTTGAAAATTTAGATTTTGGATCTTCTTGCGATCTAAATGGATATTTTCTTATTAAGAATGTTCCATCAGGAAGCTATTCTATTTCTGCTTCAAGAATTGGTTATCGCTCTTCAACTAAAGTCAATATAGCAGTTAATTCCAATAGACAAACACCAATTAAGTTTCTCTTGGATGTATCTGCGATTCAAGGTCAAGAAATTATAACTAAATCTGATTATTTCGAGACATCCCAGGATGCAGTTGTATCATCTCACTCAATCGATAGATTTGAAATAAGATCTGACCCTGTAGGTGCATATGACATTCAAATGATGGTTCATTCTCTTCCATCTGTCATCACTGGAACGGATCAAAACAATGAAATTATTGTTAGAGGAGGAGGGCCATCAGAAAATCTTTTTGTTGTTGATAATCTTGAAATTCCAAATCCTAACCATTTTGGAGATGTCGGGACCGGAGGTGGTCCAGTCAATATTATTAATACAGAGTTTGTTGAAAAAATTAATTTTCTTTCAGGTGGATTTCCATCTAAGTATGGTGACAAGCAGTCTTCAGTGATGGACATAAGTTTTAGAGATGGCAGCTTTGATGGATTTGAACTTGATTTAGAGATGAGCATGGCAGGCATTGGCCTTCTAGTTGAGGGGCCAATTTTAAATAGAAACATATCCTTTGTCAGTAGCTATAGGAAATCTTTCATCAAAGATCTTATAAAGTCAGCAGGTTTGGTTTCCGTTCCTGAGTACGCCAATACTCAGCATAAAATAACATACAATATTAACAGTAAAAATAAGTTGATGTTTAATTTTATAGGAGGAAAGGATAATATAAAGATTAAAGATGAAAATAGGCCAGATTTGATGGGCGCTGAAAATGTAAACTACTCTGGACATCAATACACTTACGGTTTAACACTAAGGTCTCTATTCTCAAGTAGTGGATATTTACTTTTTTCTTTGGGAAAAACACTTAGCAGTTGGAACGCTGAGGTTTATAAAATTAATTCTAGCTATGTAGATACATTTTTTTACAGAAATAATTTTGAATCTGACAACTTCTTTAAAGCTGATGTTGTTTTTAAATACTCTGAGAATATCAAACTTACTTCAGGTATCAATATTAAGCAGGGTATTTACAAAATGGAGGAAACTCTAGATGCAGATACCCTGTATTTATATTCATACCCTGATATAGATTCTAATATTGATTTAAATAGTTTCATTGATTATCACGATTTTAGTTCAAGTTTCCCAAATTTGGATCTAGATAATTTTACTTTAGATTCAGTTTTAGGTATTAACCCTGAGTTTATAAACAATCAAAGTGGAAGATTATGGAAGTATTCTGCTTACAGTCAACTCAAATTTAGCTTTGACTCTCACATAATTACAGCTGGCATCAGGTATGATAATGTTCCATATAACAGTACTTCAATTTTTTCGCCAAGATTTTCTTATAAATTTGACATTAACTACTTAACAACTTTAAAAGCTTCTATTGGAAGATTTTATCAATCACCAACATATTGGAAGTTGCTAAACCCAAATAATCAAGCACTATTAAAACATTCATTCAGTGATCACTTTGTTATAGGTATTGATAGATATCTTGCTGATGATTTAAGGTTGACACTTGAAACCTATTATAAAAATATCAAGAATAGAGCGGTACTTTATTCTGATATAACATCAAATCCGAATGACATGGTGCTTGGCTTCGTTGATTCTGGCGAAGGAAGATCATCAGGCTTTGAGCTGTTCATTCAAAAAAAATTCTCTAAATATTGGTATGGCACAGCTAGCTATTCATATTCAAATTCAATCGCCAAGGACTACAGGGAAGGAAAATCCGGGTATTATCCTTGGGATTATGACGTCAGAAATTCAATAACGATGGTGGGGGGCTATAAGGTTAGTTTTAAGGAATACGCTTGGTACAGAAATTATAAAAAATCTCTATTATTTAAAGTCCTTTCTTTTATTCCATTTGCGCCTTCAGATCAGCTTGAAATTAGCTTCAGATCAAGATATAGTGATGGTCTTCCATTTACACCAAAAATATATAATTTTTACCAAAGAAGATGGGCTGAAGATGGCAATGCATCTTTGAATAGCTGGAGAAGAGGTTACTATTATAGATTTGATATTATGATAATGCGAAGATTTAATTTTAAAAATTTCAACCTAACAACATTTGTGGATGTTCAAAATATTTTAAATAGAAGCAATGAGTGGGAAAGGGTCTATCTAGATGATGGCACCTATATTATGTCATACCAATACAAGCAAATACCCGTCGCTGGATTGATTGTTGAATTCTAATTTATTTTTTTCTAAAAAAACTTTTTTTTTTATAATAATTTAACATAAATTGAAATGCGCGTTATGCGCGTTTAGTGAGCGTTTTGAACGTTTTAATAAATTATAGGAGTTATTATGCTAAGATATTTATTTATACTTTTTAGTTGCAGTTTTTGCTCTGTTTTAATTAACGAGATACATTACAACCCTTCTTCAGAATTGGGATTTCATGATTCAGATTATGAATTTGTAGAACTTTATAACAATTCAAGTGAAGAGATTGATGTTAGCGGTTGGATATTGTATACTGGCGAATGGTGGGGCTTGTACCATCAAATAGAGCATCAAATTATTGGACCTAATGAATATCTTCTATTTTGTAGAAACGCTCACATTTACGATGGATGTATTGATTTTGGGCATGGCTATCTTTCCAACTCATCAGATCATCTTCAACTATACGATTCACATCATAATCTTGTAGATTTAGTTTCATATGATGATGGCAGCGATGATCATGATCTTTTCCCTTCAGAAGCAGATGCCCAGGGTCCTTCTATTGAGCTATTAAGCCCTGAACTAGATAACAATCACGGTCAAAATTGGCAGGCAAGTTTATATGCAAATGGCACCCCTGGCTATGTCAATTCTACAAGCCTCAACCAAGTGTTTGGGTGCACAGACCCATCATCATGCAACTTTAACACAAATGCAAATATCGATGACAATAGCTGCGTTTACCCATTTGAAAATTTCAATTGTCAAGGTGAATGTATAAGTAGTTTTGATTGTTATGGTGAATGTGGAGGCAGCGCTGTAATTGATGAATGCGGTGTTTGCGATGGTGAGGGAATTGGTGACTTTTACTGTGATTGTGAACAAAATGTTTTAGACTGTGCTGGTAACTGCGGAGGTTTATCTGAGCTAGATGTTTGCGGTCTATGTGATGGGGGGACTGTAAATCCTGATGAATGTCCACCAGAAGGTTTTTTATTATATCTAGAAGAGTTGAATTTTAACGAAAAGTATTTTGATATAGTCCTCTCAAATCAATATGATATTTCTGGCTTTCAATTGGATATATCTGGCATATCTGTTAAGGATGTAGTTGGTTTAAATTCAGGAAATTTTGATTTTAATTTAAGCTTTTCATCATCAACTGTTTTAGGTTATACCTTAACAGGAAGTCCAATTAAGCCATCAGTTTCCCCTCTCGTTAGAATTTACTTTGAAGATCAGACTAATCCTGCCGCCTGCATAGTTAATCCAGTTTTGTCTGATACGGAAGGCAATGCTGTTGATGTAACAGTTGGTGCGTGCTTGAGTATTGGGTCCTGCCTTGATACTAATGCCTGCAACTTTGAAGGTTACTCTTTCGAATGCACTGATTGCTGTGACTATGGAATCGAATACTGGCTAGACACAGATGGTGATGGGTTGGGATACCTTGATAATGGAACATTTTTCTGCGATGAGCCTGATGATGTGTGGGTTCAAAATCATGGTGATCTTTATCCTAATTGTTTTTCAAATATTATAGATTCCTGCAATGTTTGTGATGGTGATAATTCTACCTGCTCAGGATGCACAGATCCTTTGGCCTTTAACTATAACTGCCTTAGTGGTAATTGGCCTTCATCTGCTACATTTGGCTGCTCTGATAATGTATTGGTTGATAATGGCAACTGCTTATATCCTCCTGATGGATTTACTTATAACCAATCAACTAAACAAACTTTTTATGAATTTGACTCTGCCTCTTTAGATAATGAAGATCTAGATTTTATGGGAAGCTGGATTGGAGCTTTTAAAGAAGGAGTTTGTGTTGGCTCTTGGCCATGGGTTGGTCAGTTCACAACAGTCCCCGTAATGGGATGGGATGATTTTGACTACTCGGTAGATTACATGGTAGATGGTGAATTTCCTGATTTTTTAATATATGATCCAAATTCTGATTCAAGTTATCCAGCCATGCTTTCTCAAGAATTCCCTTTCTCTAATCTAGAATTTTACCATATTGATTCAATTTATTCTTTCTCTGAGAATTCAAATGGTAATTTTACTCAAGGAGACTTGAATTTAGACAATCAAGTCAATATTGTTGATGTAACTGCGCAAATTACTTTCATTTTAGGCTCAAGCAGTCCCAATGCATATGAGCATTGGGCTTCAGATATGAACAATGATTCAATCCTAAATGTTGTTGATGCAGTTTTCATGTCAAATCATATTCTTGGTTTAATGAGATCTAATTCATTTGGATCTGCAAAGCTTATCAATAAGACATTATATTTAAAGGATATCGCGGCTATAGAGTTTAATGGTAAGATCTTGTCTTCTATTTTAGGAAATGATATCCATCTTTCACATAAAAATAAAAACGTAGTTTTCAATACAAGCGGTTTAATTAATACCATTGAACTTGTTTTTGAATCGATTCCGGAAAATTTACTCATTGTTGACAGAAATGGAAATACTATACAATTAGATAGCAGCCTACAAGCTAACTTCGCTATAAATGATATTTATCCAAATCCTTTCAACCCTATCACTCAAATTAATTTTTCTATTCCCTTTACTTCAAAAGTAAATGTTGACATATTCAACCTAAGGGGAATGTTGATTTCTACCCTTGTGAGTGAAGTTTTATCTAATGGCATGCATTCGATAAGGTGGGATGCTTCGACCTCGCCTAGTGGTGTATACATCGTTAGATTGAGTTCAAATAATTTTACTTCTTCTAAAAAACTATTTTTAGTAAAATAATACCTTTAGATGGTTAATTTAATTTTATTTAAAAATAACTTAAGGGTAAATGACAACCCTGCCCTTTATTTTGGATCTAATGATGCTAAAATAATTCCTGTCTTTATTTATGATGAATTTAACACTACAAAAAAAATAGGTGCTGCCTCAAAATACTGGCTCTACCATGCTTTGGATGATCTAAACAATTCTCTTGATGGTAATTTACTTACCTACAGTGGAGATACTTTATCTATTTTAGAATCCCTTTCCCGTGATCAACATATTGATAATATATATTGTGAAGAGCCATTTTTAAGTGATGATTTGTCATTATTTGACAAGATTAAAAACCTGTCAATTAGTTTAAATATTGGCTATAATGAGTTTAATTGCAGCCTTCTTTTCAAGCCTTATGATATTTCAAAAGAAGATAAGTCTCCTTATAAAGTGTTTACACCTTTCTATAGAAAGGCCTGTGAAAATATAGCATTGGATTGGCCGCTAGGAGCCCCAAGGAAACTATCTTTTCATAATACTCAAATTACGACAAAACTTAGCAATCTAAACTTGCTTGATAGTTTTAACTGGTACCAAAAATTTAAATATCATTGGGATATTTCTGAATCTGGGGCTTTTAGCTTATTGGAAAACTTTGTTGAGTCATCAGTTAATAATTATAAAAAAGGCAGAGACTATCCTTCTTTAAAGTCAAATTCTAAACTGTCTCCTTATATTAGATTTGGAATGATTTCTGTAAATAGAATTTGGCATGAGATTAATAACCTTGAGCACAATGAAAACACTATTCATTTTAAATCTGAACTTGGATGGAGAGAATTTTCATATTATCTCTTATATCATTATCCTGATTTGAAGAATAAAAATCTTAACATTAAATTTGATAAATTTGATTGGGATAATTGTCCAAAAAAAATATCTGCTTGGAAAAAAGGTGAAACTGGATTTCCAATAGTTGATGCTGGAATGAAGGAGCTTTGGAAGACGGGTTACATGCACAATAGAATTCGCATGGTTGTTGCTTCTTTTCTAGTGAAAAATCTATCTGTAGATTGGCGCATTGGTGAAGCTTGGTTTTGGGATTGCCTGCTTGATGCAGACTATGCTTCCAATGTTGCTAGCTGGCAATGGGTAGCAGGCACAGGTGCTGATGCAGCTCCTTATTTTAGAATTTTTAACCCAATTCTTCAGGGTCAAAAGTTCGATAGCAATGGCGCTTATACATTAAAGTACGTTCCTGTGTTAAAAAAAATTCCTATAGAATTTCTCCAAAAACCTTGGGATTACAACAATGGGAATGACTATTTCAAACCTATAATCAATTACAAAGAATCAAGAGAAAATGCTCTATTCAAATATTCTTTGATTAATCAGCCTATAAATTTTGAGTAGTTTAAACCATATATCTGATCTTCCAATTTTCCCTTTAAACCTAACGGTCCTACCTAAAGATATTGTTCCTTTGCATATTTTTGAAGATAGATATAAAAGGCTCATTTCTTCATCTATAAAAAATAAACTTCCTTTTGGAATCGTCTATAAAGATAAAAATGGCTCTTTTGTTGATATTGGATGTTCGGTTAATGTGAATAATGTTCTCAAATTATATGATGATGGAAGGTATGATCTTACGGTAAAAGGAGAAAATCGAATTAAAATATTATCTTCTGATAAGAGAAACGATCTTTGGCGTTCCCAGGTTTGCCTATTAGATGAATCCTACAATGATATTGATGCTAACTTTTTCAAATCTATTCATGATAAATACTTAAGACTTATAATGACATTATCTAAAAATATTAATATTGAGTTCGAACTAAATAAGAAAGTATCTTACGATTTTACAAAAAATGTTATACTTCCAAATGATATAAAACAACATCTAATCAAACTAGAAAATGAAAAACAAAGATTGCTTTTTATTAACAATTTTATTGATGATATGCTAAAAATCAATCAAGGCAATCTATCCGAAGCCAACATTGACCTCAATTAGCATTTTCTGATAATATATATTATGTAAAGTTCAAATAGATAATTATAAATCGATGCCTTAGGTATTAACTATGCGTTTGTAGCTTACTATATCGGTTGCGCCTTCTGTATTTATTAGTAAGACCGTAGAGTCTGCTATATATTTGTTTATAAATGTTTTGTACTTGGGTGATTCTATAAGGCCTATTAGTGCACCTAAGCTACTAGCACCGGATTCACCTGATACAACTACTGGATCACTTGTTATAGGATTATACAGTAATTTCATAGCTTTTTCAGTTAAATCATCAGATATAGATATACAAGAATTAAGGCTGTTCTTTAAAATTAACCACGATATTTTAGATAGACTTTCACAATCTAAGCCTGCCATGGAAGTAAACTTTTCATTTTCAACTGATACATTATATCCTTTTTTAATAGATTCAAATAGGCAGTTTGCAGAGTTTGGTTCAACGCTAATAAAAACTGGAGTATTTTTCCAGTTGTTTATTATATAATCAACAACTGAAGCAGCCCAGCTCCCAACACCTGACTGTAGAATTACTACATCAACCGTAAAACTATCAATTTGATTTGTTATTTCATAAATCTGAGTCCAGTACCCCATCATTATATCGATTGGTATTTTTTCATAGCCTGAGCTAGATTTATCTTGAACCAGGCAGTAATATCTTTTATTGTAGTCTTCATTTTGTTTTTCAACGTAACTTGCTGCCTGCTTTACAGCAAAATCATAATTTCCATCAACAACAACAACTTTAGCGCCTTCATCTTTTATTAAATTCACTCTTCCTTTTACAGTCTTTCTTGGTACAAATATAATTGCTTTTCTATTCATCTTTTTTGCTATCCTAGCAACAGCTCTGCCATGATTTCCATCTGTCGCAGTGCAGAAAACCTCAATATCTGGATTAGAGCTTACCTGTCTATTCATAGCATAAGACGCACCCAGCACTTTAAAAGCATTCAGCTCATATCTTGAACTTTCGTCTTTTATTATCAAATTCTTCAAGCCTAGCTTATTAGCCAATGCTGGCATATGAATTAAAGGTGTCTCATTCATATTAATGCTTTTATGAAAGCTTAGTACATTCTCGAACTTTGAAGGACTGAAGAATGTAGCAGTCTTAGATTTTTTGATATCAAATCTAGAATTATTAATTAAATTAATTAAATACACATTTAACAGTTAATTACAAGCAATAAGGTTCGTTTGATGTTACAATTGTGCAAAATTTGTACTTGTGATAAAGTATGACAGCCCAATTGATATCTTTGATATAACTATAAGCTCTATTCAATTCTCTGACCTCTGCACTGCCTACAATTTGAGCGAGAGCATTAAAGTCTTTTACTTTTACATTTCCAACTTCCCTAAAATCACCCGAAGATACATCAAATTGAAACTCTAAAGACTTTATTAGAGATGAATTTGTAAGCTCAAGAACTACAATTTCTCCATCAAATTGATATTCCGACATTACATCCCACCATTCTTCGTTTCCTAAAAAATCTTTATTATATCCTATGACAGGATATTTTTCACTAAAACTTGCTGCTCTAAAGCATTTACAATTCAAATCATAAAATCCTTTTTTCATCTCAAAACTGAAAGGTAGACTCCAAATGAAGCAAGTAAAATGGATATAATTCTGATTTTTGAGATTTTTTCTTTTAAGAATATCCAGGCAAGTATAACTATAAAAACAGCAGAACTCTGTCCTAATATGCTTGCTATTGGTGGTTTTGAAATATTAGCATAACCTATAATCCAAAAGCTTAAAGCTAGAAATGTACCCAATCCAGAGCTAAGTAAAACCTTCCATAAAATTTTAAAATTTTTCAAAGGATAGAGCAGCTTAATCTTATTTTTTTGAAACAAAAAAATTATCCAAGCTATAATAACACCAGGCAATAACCTGAATACTGTAATCCATAGCTGAACTTCTACAAAACTTCCAACTTTTGACAAAACAGGCTTTATAAGAACAATCCCAAAGCTACTTAACAAAACAGCAAATACTTGTAAAAACATTCCTCTTTTTTTTACTTTAGGATTGATATCATCAGCATCTTTTTCATAGTTAATAATAAGTATAGAAGCAACAACTACCATAAAGCCTATAAGTTGCTGTATTGTCAGCATCGTACCAAGCATAAAAGAAGAGAAAAAATATATAGACACAGGTTCAAAAGAGTTTACTACAGCTACTCTGTTTGCCCCTATCTTACTTAATGCATAGATGAAAATAGCATCTGCAAAACCCATGCCCAAGCTACCACTGATAATTATTTTAATATAATCATTAGCTGACAACATGTTGTACCACAAGGGGATATCCAGAACTATAAAAGTTAAAATAAATGCTATGAATGCTATTGTATTTTTTAAAGCTGTGATTAAGAATGGCGAAATAGATTTACTTGCTGACCTGAATACTATTACAGCAAAACTCCAAAATATAGCTGCAGTCAAAGCTGCGCTTTCACCAAAATATTCAAAATTAACCACTGAATTGTAATAATTAGTAATTTTTCACAAAGATGCCTAAAAAATCTACTTGCATCCAACCTCCATTTTAAAAATTATTAAAGAACTACAAATTGATTAAAAATAGTACCTTATCATAAACTTTGGTATAAAAAAAGTTTCGGTTTTTTTCCCACTAACAACAATACTACTGCCTTCATCATAGTATGCTAAAATAGCATTTGTTTTTGAATGGCTGTACTTAAGTGAGACTTCACCTCCTATTGTAAAATTATCTGAAATAAAATACTCTGAACCTAGAACAGGTGAAAATGCTACTGTAGCAATATTTTCCTCTAATCTGTTGTCATAATAAGAATAGTTGCTTGACATTTCATAAGATGAATATCCTAACTTTAAGCCTGAATACATGTTCATACTATCAAACTCAATTACATTGTAAAAGCCAATAGCAAGGCCAATACCTGTCTCTTCAGTTTTTCTATCTAAAGAACTAGAGTAATTTGAATTAGTGCTATTTATACCTTCATTAGATTCACTGAAAAATGTAAACTCAGTCTCAACAAAAACTTTTTTGATATGTACAGGTATGTACAAACTAGCTCTATTACTTGATATTAAATTTGTTGTTGCAAATAGATCGAACTCTAATCCAATTCCTACTTTAAAAATATCTTTTTCGGTATCTATTTCTTTTGATACGAGCATAGAACTTATTGCAATAACTGTTATAAATATTTTTCTAATAATCATTTTTTAATACCTTCTCTTATTATGTTATTTAATTTATCAGTTACATCAAGAGTTAGTGCATCCTTCAAATCAATAGCGCACAGGTTTTCTTTTAGCTGGGTGGAACTGGAAGCGCCTAAAATTACAGTACTTACATTTTGATTCATTAAACACCAAAGAATTGCAAATTGGCTAGGCAGTAGGCCTATTTCTTTTGCTAGGCTGTTGATTTTGCCAATTAAATCAAAATTTATTCCATCCATAGAATCAGCCAACCACTCATACCCCTTCACCTTAAATCTGGATGAGGATGGAACGCCATTATTATACTTTCCTGTCAAAAGACCTGATGCAAGTGGAGACCAAATGGTTGATCCAATCTTATATTTCTTGAATATTTCATCATACTCATTTTCAAAGCGATCCCTATGTAAAAGGTTGTACTGAGGTTGCTCCATGGATGGCCCTCTAAGTTTGTACTTACTGGCACATTTAAAAGCTGTTTTAATTTCCTTTGCGCTCCATTCAGATGTTCCCCAATACATAATCTTTCCTTGAGAAAGTAAATCGTTCATAGCAAAAACAGTTTCTATAATTGGTGTTTCAGGGTCTGGCCTGTGGCAAAAAAACAAATCAAGATAATCTACCTGAAGTCTTTTTAGAGCGTTATTACATGCATCGTGCACATGCTTCTTAGAAAGACCTTTTTGTGTTGGAAGATCACCTCCCCAAAATACCTTACTTGATACTATATAGGAATCTCTTGACCAGTTAAGTTTTTTCAAGATTTTTCCCATTAAAACCTCAGATGCGCCAGATGCATAGGCCTCAGCATTATCAAAAAAATTGACTCCACGTTCATATGCAATTTCCATGCATCGCATTGCCTCTTTTTCATTTAATTGATTTACAAATGTAACCCAAGATCCAAAAGAAAATTCGCTAATTTTTAACCCTGATTTTCCTAGATTCCTATATTCCATTATTTTCCTTATTATATTTTAAGACTAATTCTGAATCAATCATATGAGGCATATCGTGGCAGTTTTCGCTAAGGCCGCAATTTCTACACGTGTAATGGCAGTTAATAACAACTATCTCGAATCCACATGCAATACAATCTTTCTTCTCGATCATTTTAAAAATGTATTCATAAATTCAAGTGCAAATATTGATGATTTCTCTCTTGCAGATTTATTACCTCCGAGCTCTGAGCCTCTGTCAGCGCAAAAATACAGCCCAATTTTTTGCAGCAAAGGCGAGGACATTGGAAATCTATAATCTTTTGTTCTAGTAATGCCATCCTTATCTACTACAAGCCTGCAATTATCAACGCTATAGGCATTTTCAACCATAACCACTGGCCCCTCTCTATCAAATGAATGGTGCGATTGAGGGTAGATGGTTAGCTCTGCATTATCATAACCATAATCCTTCATTTTACCTATGAACTCTGTACACGCCTCTGCAGGAACCCAGTTATCATATTCACCTATTAAAATATGAATAGGAGATTCAGTAAACTCAAATTCATCAGGAATAGCAATACATGGAGGGTAAATTGGAAGGTGTGCCGCAAACTTTATATCTGGAGACAATGCTTCCTGAATAGGTCTCCAGGCAGTAAAAAGAGCAACCCCTCCACCTAGACTCCAGCCAGTTATACCTATCTTACTTGCATCTATTCGGTTATCTTTTGATACTTTTTTGATTGCAGCAAATGCATCTGCTACCATCATGGCTGTTGTTACCGATGCCTGCTCACCAACTGTAGACTCTACGTTTCTACTTTTAAAGCTATGTATGGCTAGCGTTGCAAATCCGTCTTCATAGTAACGTTTTAAATATCCGTAGTGATGCGAGCTCCAGTTTTTACTTCCAGCAAATCCTACAACCAAAGGGAAACTTTTTTTACTGCTAGCCATTGGCACAGTTAGAACTCCAAAAACTTTCTGATCTTCTATTTTTTCAATTCTTTTAAATATATCATAGAAGTTAAAGGGGTTTTTACTGTCAAATTTGACGATTTCTTGGTTTCTTTTAAGAGTTTCCTTGGCTTTTTCAATTGCCGGGCTAATATCATTAGATTCGTAGCTATAGCTGTTTAAATAGATCCAGCCTATATATAAAACCAAAAGAACAATAAATAATCTGTATAGCTTCTTCATTTTATAACCAAGTTAACTAGTTTTCCTGGAATATAAATTTCTTTTATTATTGTTTTTCCTTTTAAATACTGATCAATCTTTGGGATTTTTTTACATAAACCAAGGACCTCTTCTTTACTAACACCATTGGGAAGATCTATGCTTGATCTTAACTTACCATTAACCTGAACGACAATTGTCAGCATGTCATCAATAGTCAGCTTCTCATCATAATCAGGCCACGATTCATTGAATATTGTTGTGCCACGTCCCTCTCTCTCCCACAGCTCTTCACAAAGGTGAGGAGATATCGGAGCAAGAAGTTTTAAAAATATGACTCTAAAATCTGAACTAATTTTTATTGATGCAAAATGATTCATCAATTCCATCAGCTTGCTTATAGCTGTATTAAACTTCATAGATTCAAAATCACTGGTTACAGCTTTAACTGTTTTATGAAGAACCTTTATATCCTTATGTTCAGGGCATGCCGTTGATGTGTCACTTGTAAATTTACTCCAGACCTTATTTACAAATCTTGATATACCCGTTATTCCCGAATCATTCCAGTCACCGCCATCATCAAAAGGACCCATAAACATAAGATAGGCTCTGAAAATATCTGATCCATAATTTTCTATAAACTTATCCGGAGAAACTGTGTTACCTTTAGATTTAGACATTTTTGCGCCGTCCTTTGTGATAGTTCCTTGGTGAAAAAGTTTCTTGAATGGCTCATCAAAGCTTAAATGCCCCAAGTCTCTAAGCGCTTTTGTTACAAACCTAGCATAGAGAAGATGCATCGTGGCATGCTCTGACCCTCCTACATAACAATCAACCGGAAGCCAGTCCAAAGATTCTTTAGAAAATGGCTTTTGAGTATTACGAGAATCTGGATATCTAAGATAGTACCAGGAAGAGCATACGAATGTATCCATTGTATCAACCTCAGGCTTCCAGCCTTTTCCAAAAATTGCTTCTGTTCTATCTACAAGCTCCTTAGAAGAGCCTAAAGGCGATGTGCCCTTTGGCTTATAGTCAACATCATCCGGAAGCAGCCATGGAAGATGCTTATCTGGAATAAGGTGAGGAACTCCATCAGGGCTGTACACTACAGGGATCGGGCAACCCCAGTATCTTTGGCGAGAAATCAGCCAATCTTTTAGCTTATAATTTATTTTCGAAGCTCCAAAGCTATTTTTTTCCAAGAAGGTGATGATTTTCTGCTTAGCCTCTTCTACATCCATGCCATTTATTAATTCAGAGTTAACCATACTACCCAACCCTGTAAATGGGATCTCATCATCTTCACAGTCAATTACTTTAATAATCTCTAAACTATACTTCTTTGCAAATTCATGGTCTCTCTCATCATGCCCAGGAACTGCCATTATCGCACCGGTTCCATATGTAGAAAGTACATAGTCTGCAATCCAAATCTGGATTTTTTCTCCATTAATAGGGTTTATGGCATAGGAGCCTGAAAATACTCCGGTTTTATCTTTGTTTAAGTCGGTTCTCTCCAACTCATTTTTTCTCTGGGCCTCTTTACAGTACTCATCAACACACTTAACGTTTTCATCTGTAGTGATTTTTTGAAGCAAATCATGCTCCGGAGATAATACTAAGTATGATGCGCCATACAAAGTATCAGGTCTTGTCGTATAGACCTTTACAGAGATTTCACTAGACTCAACATTAAACAAAATTTCTGCGCCAGAGCTTCTGCCGATCCAGTTCTTCTGCATCGCCATTGTTTTACCGGGCCAATCTATGCCATCAAAAGATAATAGCTCTTCTGCGTAATCTGTTATCTTGAAGAACCATTGTTTTAATGCCTTCTGCTCTACAAATGCTCCTGACCTTTCTGATGTCCCATCTGCCAGAACCTGCTCATTTGCTAAAACAGTCTGATCTACAGGGTCCCAATTAACAAGAGCCTCTCTTCTATAAGCAAGTTTATTTATGTAGAGCTCCTTAAACAACCACTGAGTCCATCTATAGTAATCAGGTCTTGATGTTACAACTTCTGCTGACCAATCAAACATCGCACCAATCTCGCTAAGCTGCTTTCTCATTGTACCTATATTTGACATCGTACTCTCTCGTGGATGGACACCGTTTTTAATAGCAAAGTTTTCAGCAGGAAGGCCGAAAGAGTCGAAACCTTGAGGTTGAAAAACACTTTTCCCTCTCATTCTTTTAAATCTAGCAAATGTATCAACGGGACCATAGTTATACCAATGGCCAATGTGAAGCTTGTCACCCGATGGATAGCTGAACATTGTAAGACAGTAATATTTATTTTTCAGATCATAATCGAAAGTCTCATGCTCAACTTTCCAATTTTCCTGCCATTTTTTTTCAATTTCCTTGTAATTGTAGATACTCATATATAAAGTTACACTTTAATTAAATATTATAAATAACATTAAAAACTATATATTAAACGATAGTTTCTTTCCACCTATTATATGCAAATGAATATGAAATACAGTCTGACCTCCATCCTTGTTGCAATTGAAAACGGCTCTATAACCTTTAGAATCCACCCCCATCTCCTTTGCAATATTTTTTGCAACGCAAAACATTCTACCAATAAGAGGACCATCCTCTTCTTTGATATCGTTTAAAGTTGGTATTTCTTTTTTTGGAACAACCAGAAAATGTACTGGAGCTTGAGGCTTTATATCATTAAATGCTATCATCTCGCTATCCTCATAGATGATATCAGCTGGTATTTCTCTATTTATAATTTTTGTAAATATAGAGCTCACTATAGAGATTTTTCCTTAAAACTACTTTCCACACTTAAAGCCCTTTCCAGGACAGTCGGCCATGCTTCGGTGTATTCTATAGGGTCTACCAGTCCTAACTTGTTAAACGAAAGAATTCTTTCAACATCTGCTCCTGACTTTCCATCAGATTTTCCATGAATATCTGGATTGTAGGATGTTATCGTGTTGCGATAAAACTCCTTAAAATCCAACCCAAGAGAGTTTAATTTTACAATAGTTTTTTTGAGAATCGAATGCTTTTCGTCATTGATGAAAGGTAAATAGAAGCTTAACAATTCAGAGCCCCAGTTTCCCTTTTTAAAAGCGCTCTCTAGAAGTTCATAAAAATCAGGCCTGCAATCGGGGTATATTGAATGATCCCCTGCATGTACGCCTAAACCTAAAATAATTTTTTCTTTTTTTTTGGATGACAACGATAAAGAGTATCCATAAATAATAGATGAAAAGATTGCATTTCTATTTGGAACAAATGTAGAAATCATACTTTCTTCTTCGTAATACCCTTCAGGTATAGATTGTCCTTCATCTATGAGGGAGGAATTGAATTTAGAAAACACGTCTTCTATGGAAATAACTTTGTGGATCAGCTTATCAGAAAAACCATTTTGACCTAAATATCCAATATTGCTCTTTGCTCGCTCAACCTCTATAATATGCTTTTGGCTGTATTTAAAGGTAATACAATGAACTCTATAGCCTGAAGATAGAAGATCAAGAAGAAGAGCACTTGAATCCATGCCACCGCTAAAACTTATTACTGATTCTTTCATGCAGAAGTTTCTATCTGTAGATCTTGAGGTATTGAGCTGTTGGACTCAATGCCCGGCCTGCCAAGTATTGAAAAATCAGTTATACTTCCACTGAAATAATTATACACCCATGGCTCACACCAGCCAACTTCTGTTTTTAATATTTGCTTATTTGAAAGATCATGGAGGTGCATAACTATAGATCTTATTGAGTTTCCATGGGCAGAGACAATAACTGTATTATCTCCAGTTAGCAAAGGCTGTATATTTTCTTTAAAATAAGGAATGGTCCTATCTGCAGTCATTTTTAACGATTCGCCATTTGGAGGTGGAGTGTCAAAACTTCTCCTCCAAATTTCAATCTGCTTTTCACCAAATATTTCAGCAGCCTCTTTTTTGTTCTGCCCAACCAAATCACCATAGTTTCTCTCGTTCAAAGAAATATTTTTTTCAATATCTATTTTTTGATCTAACTCATTTAAAATAATATCAAGAGTATGCTGCGCCCTAATAAGCTTTGAAGTGAATGCGTGAGTAAAAATAAAATCTTTAAGTAGACCTGCAGCTTGATAGGCCTCGCTAATGCCTTTGTTTGTCAGTTCTACATCCTTCCAGCCTGTAAATCTATTTTGTTCGTTGTAGATTGATTGACCATGCCTGACTAATATTAGACTAGATTTATTTTTCATTTATTTTTCTCCTTCATATATACAGCCATAATCCTCGCCTTCAGTGACAGTGACAGAAACAAGAATAGGCAAAATGCTTTTCAGCTTATTGTAAATCCACTTAGAAATATTCTCAGTTGTTGGACTATCCAATCCATCAACATCATTTAAAATAGAGTGGTCTAAAACCTTAAATATATGATCCTCAAAGATCTTATCTAGATCATAAAAATCAATAATAAAATCATTTTTAGGATCAAGATTTCCTGATAACAATAGTTTTACAAAAAATGTATGCCCATGCATCTTACTACAAGGGTGATTCGATGGAAGTTTGCTTAAGAATCTCGCTGAATGAATTTTATATTCTTTAAATAGCTTCATGAGTCTAAAATAAATTAATAATGAAAACTACTCTAGCCTAGTATTAAGTTAATTAGAATAATTATATCTTGTATATTTAAAAATATATCTCCATTTAAGTTTGACGATAAGCTCTGTTGCAGATCAATGATTGCACCATCTAGAACGAAGGAAACCAACATAACTACATCAAGAATATCCACTGTCTGGTCACTATTTATATCGCCAAAACCAAACTCTATATTTTCAGAAATCCAGCTATCAAATAAAACTTGAAGACTGTCTATTGGTTCAGATCCTTCGGGAGTATAATTAACATTAAGATCCATAGTTAAATTAGACTGGAGGTCATCAATATAGGCAATTCTTATAAAAGCAGAAATAGATGAAGTTTCCCCATCTAGGCATCTAATATCGGCCCCTGCAACATTTGCGCCCTGAAGTGAATGCATTATTTTTTGCTCAAAACTTCCTTGAAAATTTAAAAAATTATTTTCCATTGATTCTAAAATATCAGAACTAAGTAAAATATTGCCCTGAATTGAATAATTATCTCCTACCTTGTGACCCTTCCAGTCAAAGCAATTCTCACCAGTATATGCATCCTGACTTCCAATACTAAGTAAAGTGACAATTCCATACTGCCTTATTGAAGGATTATTAGAAACGTCATTAAGAACAAGTTGATCAATTATATATGAAGGAGAATGACCTTGAATCATCATGTCTCCAGCAAGTTCTTGGTTTGAACTATGCCAATAAGACTGAGTATGGACAGCCCCCAAACCAGGATAAATGTCACTAATAATAACTGAACCTGAAATACAAGATGCCCCTGCACTTCCTACAGTTCCAGACACTTGATCTACCGCAACAATTGAAAATGTAGAAAAAAGAAAATTTATAAAAAATAAAAGTACACTTTTTTTAAAAAAATTTGAGCCTAAACGATTTAATTTAGGAGAAAAACATAAATAAATAAAACGCAATATATAACTAACTCCTCAATAGTTAATTTCTAAGAGGCTTCCCTCTTTTTAACATATATTCTATGCGTTCTATAGACTTTTGTTCACCGCATAGGCTCAAAAACATTTCTCGCTCTATATCAAGAAGATATTGTTCATCTACAGCAGTAAAAGGACCAGCCTTTTTACCTCCTGTTAGTACATATGCAAGCTTTTTGGCAATCAATGAATCATGCTCTGAGATTTTCTTTGACTTTACAAAGCCTTTAACAGTACCTTCTATAACAAGTCTCCCCGTAGTACCTGGAAGCTTAAATTCCTGCACTCCTGGTGCAACATAATCATTGGACATAGAAATCACCTCGTCTTTTGCACGCTTCAGTATATGATCTCTATTCGTTATTATGATATCATCTTTACGTATATAGCCAAGAGACTGACCGTGATAAGCAGAAGTTCCAACCTTAGCAAAACCGATTGTCTCAAAAGCTTTTTGAACAATTGGAAAGGCACCAGGCATGGAGGTTTTAATTTTTTTGGATAGATTAGAAATCATTCTAAGGTTTCCTCCAGCACCTGGGATAAGGCCAACACCTACTTCAACTAACCCTATATATGTTTCAGCAGCTGCAACGATTTTATCACAAGCATTTACTGTTTCACATCCGCCACCCAAAACAAGACCATAGGGAGCAGCTATTACAGGGAAAGGAGCAAATCTTAAAGCTTGCAGGATATTCTGAATATGCTTTGTAAAAGTATCAATAGAGTCATAATCTTTTCTATAGCATGCATCAACAATTAAGTTTAAGTTGGCTCCAGCTGAAAAATTGACACCATCACCAGAAAGGAGTAAGCCTTTATAGCTATTTTCTTTTACCCAATTAAGAGCATAAAGCAATGTTTGAACTATAGAGCCATCAATAGGATTAAGTTCTCTTTTAAGGACAGAGTGAAGGTTAATTCCAGCCACTCCATCTCCAAGATCTAAAAGTGAAGCTGACCAATGCTGATGAATTATTGAAGATTTTTTAGTATAGTTACCAAACGAGATGACTTTTTCACTCTGGTCTATCTTAGCATAGTCCTTGGTATTAATATCATAAAAATATTTTCCATTTTTTGCATTTAAGTAAAATGAGGTGTAATTTGAATCTACCATGCTAGAAACCCACTGAGGGACCTCAATATTGCACGATTTCATTAGTTCAATAGAGTCTAAAACTCCAATTTCATCCCACAGTTCAAAGGGTCCTGTTGACCAACCAAACCCCCATTTCATAGCATTATCTATTGCCACAATATCATTTGAGGCATCTCCAACTCTTTTAGCTGAGTAAGCTAGAACGCTAAGAGTTAATTCTTTTATAAATTTTGCAGCGTTATCATCATGCCTCATAAATGATAAAATTCTTTGCGGGATACTTATAAACTCTTTTGCAACCTTTACGCTATCAAATTTTCTTTTGACTTTTTTGGTGTATTCCAAGGTTTTAAAATCAAGGCTATGGATAACACCTTTATCAATTTTTTTATAAAAACCTTCTTTTGTTTTCTGGCCAAGGCTTCCTCTTTCAATTAATTTTTCTATAAAATCAGGAATTTTATAGATACTATTCTCATCATCATCCTTACATTTATTTAAAGCTGTTGATGCAACAAAACTTAAAACATCAATACCTGCAAGATCAGCTGTTCTGTAGGTTGCACTCTTGGGTCTTCCTATAAGAGATCCTGTAAGCAGATCAACCTCATCTACAGATAAATTGTATTTAACTGTTTTATCAATAGCCTTCATCATTCCATAAATTCCGATTCTATTAGCTATAAAATTGGGAGTATCATTAGAGAAAACAACACCTTTACCTAAAGTGTTCTCAAAAAACCCTGCCATAGCATCAACAACTTCACTATCATTAGATTCAGAAACTATAAACTCAACTAACCGCATATACCTAGGAGGATTAAAAAAATGTGTAATAAAAAATCTTTTTTTAAGGCTATCACTCATTCCATCAGATAGGCTGTTAAGATTTAAACCAGATGTATTTGAAGTTAAAATAGCATCTTCAGAAATAAATGATGATATTTTTTTAAAGAGATCATGTTTAATTTCAATCTTTTCCGCTACGACCTCTACAACCCACTGACATTCTCTGATCATATCCAAATGTTCATTATAGTTAACCGGAGATATCCTATCAATATACTTAGGGTTATAATAAGGCGATGGCTTCATAGAAGAAGTTAGTTCTATATTTTTTTCTGCTGTCTCCTGATTAACATCAAAAGCAAAAACATTAATTCCTACATTTGCCAGATGGGAAGCTATCTGACTCCCCATAACACCAGTGCCTAAAACTGCTACATTTGTAATTTCCATCTATATCCTTTCTATTATCGTTGCTATACCTTGACCGGTTCCAATACACATAGTTGCCAAACCAACATTCAGATTCTTCCTCTCTAATACATTTAGTAGGGTACCTAAAATTCTTGAACCAGAGCATCCTAAAGGATGACCAAGTGCAATGGCACCACCAAATAAATTAATCTTATCAATATCCCAACCTCCTTTTCTTATAACATATAGCGATTGGGCTGCAAAAGCCTCATTTAGTTCGATCGCGTCTATATCAGACATACTCATTCCAGCTTTTGATAAGGCTTTTTCTGTCGACGGAAGAGGGCCTTTACCCATAACTTTCCAATCTACACCAGATATAGATCGAGAAATAATTTTTGCCCTAGGTTTTAAGTCGTGCTTTGATATATAGTTTTTACTAGCCAGAAGCATTGAAGAGGCACCAATAGAAACAGGGCTTGATGTTGCAGCAGTAATAGTTCCATCTGCATCAAATGCAGGCGATAAGGATTTTATTTTTTCAAGATCAGGTTCCCTAGGCCCTTCATCTCGATTTAAAGAATCACCATTAATACCCAAAATTGGAATAATTTCATTTTCAAAATAACCTTTATCAAATGAATTGAGTGCCTTTTTATGGGAATTGATTGCAAAATCTTCTTGATCTTGCCTGGAAATAGACAGCTCCCTCGCAAGGTTTTCTGCGGTTTCCCCCATGCCAATATAATACTCTTGCTCATACAATTCCGGATGAAAGCTAGGGTTGAATCCACCCATTGGAACGCTGAACATATCCTCAACTCCTGATGCAAATGCAAGATCTATGTCATTTGAATCGATCGCTTGACTTACCTGATGAACTGCATCCATAGATGATCCGCAAAATCTGTTTACAACTTTACCTGGGACTTCAGGTGGTAAGCCGGAAAGTATAGAAACCGACCTCCCAATTAACATTCCTTGTGGACCTTCAGGGAAAGCGCACCCAACAACTATATCTTCTATATTTTCTTTTGGTATACTTGAATTTCTATCAAGTATAGCTTTAATTGTATCAGAAGCTAAATCATCAGGCCTAAGACCAACCATATTTCCATTCTTCAACCCTATTGGCGTTCTTGCTGTATCAAGTATATATGACATTACAATCCCCTTTTAGATATCAAGATGATATCCTTTTTTCTTATAAATATCTTTAAATATTTTTTTCTCTAAACAGATTTTGGACTCTGAAAAACTAACTAATTTTGAGCAATCATCAATCTTGCTTAATGTAGAGATACTATCATTATGATTCTCTATATAGTCGCAAATATCTTTTGATTTTGATAATACCTCTTGGTAGTTAACTAAAATAGACAACTTAAGTACTGGTAGAGTAAACCTTTTTTGGTCGTGATTTGTTATATTTTTAATTTTTTTAATACCTGTATCCATAATTGAAAAGGCAGTTATCATTTCAGCGAAATTTTCAACAAGGAATTGATCATTTTTAAAATCCTGGCCGTAAGCAACAATTAAGTCATTTAGGACATTAAGAACTATTGTTCTCGACATTTCAACTGCTTGGGACTCTTCTATTAGATCTTGAATTGAATTTGAAGAATCATTGATTCCGAAATCAGAACGGAGTAAAATCATTTCTCTAATTGGAATTTCATCAAGAATCGCTTTTTTTAAAGCATATCCAGAGATTATCAACTTGTTTATTTCATTGGTTCCTTCAAAAATTCTATTAATCCTCTCATCTCTGTACATTTGGGCTATTGGATAATCCTCAATAAAACCAGCTCCTCCAAATATCTGGACACCTTCATCTACGCAGTAAGCCAAAGCCTCAGATCCAACATTTTTACATATGCTAGATTCTATTGAATGATCTTCAATACACCTCTGCATTTGCTTGTAATAGTCAGGTGAATCCTTATCTAATTTGCTTATCGCTACATCAATGGAGCCGGAAGTCATATAAACTAAGGCATCAGCCTCCCATGCCCTCCTTGCCATATGGACAATTTTTCTCTGCATCATTCCAAATTCTATAATAGGGCGACCAAATTGTTTTCGTTCTGAAGAAAATTCTACAGCTAAATCTACGGAGTACTTACTTCCCGCTGCTGTGGTTGCTCCTAATTTGTATCTACCTGTATACAGAACATTCAAAGCAATAGGCCCACCCTGGCCAATTTCACCTAATACATTATCTATAGGGACCTTGCAATTTTCAAAAAACAGAGTAACTGTAGATGAACCTTTAAGACCCATTTTTTTTTCTTCTGCTCCAATTATATAGCCCTCACAGTTTTTATCTACAATAAATGCAGTATACTTTCCATTAACTGAGGCAAATGTTGTGCAAACGTCAGCCCATCCGCCATTTGTTATATAAATTTTTTGACCATTCAATATATAATACTTACCATCACTGCTAAGCTCTGCTTTCATTTTACCTGAAAGAGCATCAGAGCCTGCATCTGGCTCAGTCAATGCAAAGCAACCCATCCACTCTCCAGTTGACAACTTGGGTAAATATTTCTCTTTTTGTGACTCATTGCCATACCATATAATTGGGAGTGTCCCAATTCCAGTATGAGCAGAAGAGGTAACCATTATAGATGGATTTCTACATGAAGACAAAGCATCGATTATAAGACAAGATGTAGATTTGTCTAAATCCATTCCACCAAATTTTTCAGGAACATCAATACCTAAAAAACCAAGATCACCCATTTCTCTGAAAATTTTCTTAGACAATTGTTCATCAAAAAGCTCTATCTTGTCGACTACAGGCAAAACTCTCTTTAAGGCAAACTCTTTGGCTGAATCTCTAAACATAATTTGATCTTCCGAGAAAAGCTCTCTTGAAAACACTGTGCCATCACACACAGTGGTAACTAAAAAAGCTCCTCCTCTTCCATGCATTTTCTTGTGGTCAATAAGATTACTGCCCTCAATTAAATCCTCTATTTTCATCACTTTATTTTCTACTAATTGCTCCATAAAAATGTCCTATGATTTTAAATTTAATATAACAACCTCTAAAGCTTGACGAAGATAAACATCAGGAGAAACTTCATTTTCATCAAAAATACTAAACCAATTTATACCCTGAAAGATAGACAGTATATACATCGCTGTAATTTTTGGATCTACATCCTTAAACTCGCCATCCCTAATACCTTTTTTTATAACTAGCTCAAATAGCATTAAGATCTTATCGTAGAGTTCTTTTGATTTTTTTTTTATGTCCTTGTCTCTATTAGCTAGAGCCCAAAATTCAATCTCCGCTAAAAAAACATGCCTTTTATTATAAAATGCAGACAAAACTTCCTCTGAAAAATCTACAAGAATTTTTGAACAAGAACGACCGTCATCATTTTTTTTATAAAAATCCGGAAAACTATTTACTTCCCAATGATCAATCAAAGAGATAAACAGCTGTTTTTTACTTTTAAAATAGTGATAAATGGCACCCTTACTTAATCCAGAAAGCTTTACTATATCATCCATAGTAGTATTTTCGTAACCTTTTTTTACGAAAACTTTAAGCGCCGCATTCATAATCTGCTTATTTCTTGAATCTTTTTTGTCTACTGCTTCCATATATACACCATATTAAACCGACCAGTCGGTTTAATATAGATAGAATTAGATTATAAAAACAAATAAAGAATCATATTATTTAGATTTTTTTGTAAAAAGAGAGAAAATGACAAATGTTGAAACTAGGCAGAAAAAGACTCCAAGGAAAAGTGACAAGCCCATGCTTGCAAGGCCTCTATGAGTTGACATTGAAAGGACCCCAAAACCAAACATCGTAGTTATTGTAGTCAACATAACCGCTCGTCCAGAACTAGAAAATGCAATAGCAAGATTTTTTTCCATTTTGTACCTATGAGCTATATGTATTCCGTCATCTATTCCAATTCCAAAAATTAAAGGTATTGCAGACATATTGATTAGATTAAGCTTAATCCCGAATAAAGACATAAAGCCAAACATATAAATAAATCCAAAAAAAACAGGAGCTAAAGATAAAGCGCAATATCTAAATGATCTAAAATCAAATGCAAGGATTAAAATTATTATAAAAAGAGCAATGCTTGTTGATAGATTTGTATCGTATGTCATCATATCCATCAACTCAACAAATATAATAGGCATACCTGTTGCTTCACTGTCAATATTTATAAGATTACCAGTAAAGTCATTCAAATACCTAGTATCTTCCCATACATTTGAAGATGGATAAACTGATATAAGCTGGAAATTATTATTAGATATATACCTTGATGATATAGAGCTAGGGATATTTGAAACCTCCAATGGCTGATAATTAGCCATAAAATTCAATCTACTTAAAACAACATCCCTAACCTTATCACTAAAATACATAAGCTTACTTGAATGTTTTTTAGATTCAAAGTGGTTAAGAAATTTTGATAAAATTCCATCGTTACTGTTATGCTCACTTCCAATTAAAGCTTCTAATTTTTTGTTATTTTCTAATCTCTGCCTATCAATTAATTTTGATTCGAAGTTATAAAGGAAGTTCATGTAATCTCTATAATCAATGTTTCTAGAAACAGAATCTATTTCATCAGATTTAAGGATTCTTCTTATTCTCATAATATTTCTTGTCCATGTTGGCATGTCAGGAAGAAAATTATTTATACTTTCTATTCTGCCGATACTATCGATTTGTGATATTTCTTTGAGATATCTAGATGCCTCACCTGAATTGCGTGCAGTAAGCCATACAAAATCAGACGAGAAATTGAAATTTTCAATCAACTTTTCTTGAAGTTGGATTGATTTTAAGTTTTTTGGCTGCATATTTATAAAATTATAGTCATATTCTATTTTTAATGCCGCAAAAATCAATAACAAAGTAGCTGGAATTAATAAAAAACTAATTTTTATCTTATTCATGTGCATACTATTAATAATCTTTCTTAAATAATCTTCTTTTAAAAGTATAGCTTCAGCCCTTTTATTATGAAAAAAAATATTTAATAACAGAGGGAGCAAGGATATAGATACAAACATCATCACCAATATTCCTATACCAGCAATCTTCCCTAGATCACTAATCCCTTCGTTTGAAGAGAAAATCATTGCGAAAAATGCAAAAGAGGTAGTCAAAGAGCCTGTGACAACACCTGGGCCAAATCTATCTAATGAAAACAGCAAAGATTTAAAGATTTCCTTTTTTTTTCTGAAGGACTCCACAAAGCCTGATAGTATATGAATGCAATAATCTATTCCTAGCCCAACTATAACTACTGACATCATAATAGTGGTAATTGTCAAATTCCTACCAAAAAAAGAATAAATTCCAAGGGTCCAACATAAGCCTACTACAATTACAACCAGGCATATTAATGGAGCAGAGTAAGATTTAAATGCAAAAGAAAGTAATATATAAATTCCAATTAATGTTACTGTAAGTAGAAAATAAGTTTCTTTTTCAATAACATCCCACTCATCTCTAGCATAAACCAGTGAACCTGTAATTCCCGCTTTAACATTAAATTCTTTTGCTTCGGAATTTACTATTGAATCAATACTATTAATATGATTCCTTAACTCTTTAAGTGTTACCAATGAATTAAAAGAAGGTTCAATAATCATAAGAGCTAAATTATTAGAATAAAAGTAATTTTCACCAAAAAGCAGCATATCTGCAGATTTAGATATAATATCAGACTCTACACAAGAATTATATAGCCACAAACATTTACCAGAAGTAGCATTGCACATCTCCTCTAAACTGAAATCACACTCATTTACCTGACTATCGAAAAAATCATCATTAATTATATATTCATATTGAATCTTAAAGAAATCCTCTGCTCTTTCAAGCAATTCATCCTGATCTATATTTTTATAATTATCACTGAATGGATTAAAATTACTCAAGACAGGAGTATTAGACTCAATCGTTGTAAGAACTGAGTCAACCAAGGTATACGGCAGGAGCTTTAAACCATGTTTATACATGAAATCTGCTGGAGACTTATGCAAAACGCTATTAACTGAAGATGACTCGGATAGTATTGGATGAATATGATCAGCGTAAGACTTAACATCCTCTTCTTTACCTTCGAGGAGTACTATTATATTAGATTCTGTTTTAAAAGATTCTAAAATTTCTTTATACTTAATTACCCTTTTATTTTTTTCAGGAAGGAAAGTTTCAATTCCGGTTTTTATCGTAAGACTAGTTGATCTATATATAAAAAAAAGGGTTAGAAAAGAAAAAAAGAGTATAGAGCTTTTCTGATTTTTGAAGATAATAGAGGGGATTCTTTGCAACAATCTCTTTCTCATATGGAACTATTTACTTCTTTTTACTGAATCGCTTTTTAGGTTTAGATCTAACACTTTTAATTCGCCCAAAATCCATGTTAATTGTAATGTTAGCTAGCATCTTTATTAATTCCTTATTGTTTGAGGACATGATAATTGTAACTCCATCATAATTGCATTTCCTGTATAAAATTTTTGACAGTTTATCAATTTCATATGATCCAAGATGCATATCAAAATCATCAATAAGTAAAACTTTTGTATCGGAGATAATTCCTCGTAGAAGATGTACCAATCTTAGCTCACCAGGGGTAAGTTTTCTCATTTTCTTAGAAAGCATATTCTCAATCTTAAGGCTCTTAAATCTTTTGTCAATAAGCTTTTGATGGTCACGCAAATGTGGATATTTACCAATTTGCTTGTTTAGATAGCTATTAACAGTTCCCCACGAAGCTTTGGAAGTCTGCTCAACGTAGGAAATATTGCTATTATACTCACTTTTCGAAATTGTTGCCAAATCATCGTCTTCAAATATAACCTGACCATCATATTTAGAATACTGCCTTGCAAGAATATCAATAAAAGTACTCTTACCGCTTCCAACTCTACCATTTATTATATAACAAGCCCCTCTATGAACCTCAAATGACTTAATTGTTAAAATTTTAATAGAGCTGCTAGTTACAGAAAGGTTCTTTATTTTATAAATAGGTTTACCCATATTTCTCCTTTACAAAAGTTTAATATAATTTTTTAAAACTTCATGCCCATAGATTGATGATTCAACATTTTTATATATAATTTCTGGGTCTAATGAACGCCTGCCATTTAAATAGGCTTGTGAAATCTCTCTACTAAACTCAGGGTGAAATTGAATGCCATAAGTCGTATCATTGCAAATAACTGCTTGATTTCCCAATATATTTTCAGCAAGCACAATCATGCGATCTGAAATAAATGTAGCAGTATCTTGATGCGATTCATAAACAATAAATTTATCAGGAATGCCATTGAAAAGCTCTGACTTCCTCCCTTTATCAGTTAAATAAACTTCTGAAGAACCAATTTCCCAGCCTTTCGAGTTTTTTTCAACCTGACCGCCAAAAGTCTTAACAATAAGCTGATGTCCGAAGCAAATTCCAAGTATTGGGACATTTTTAGAATCATATTCTAAGATTTTTCTTTGGAGGTAGAGCATCCAAGGCAATTCATTGTATACACTGTCCGCGCTGCCTGTAATGATCACTCCATCAATTTGACTTTCTACAAATTTCTCACCCTTGTAAACTTCATTAACACTTATTTTACATTCACAAGTGTTTACCACAATATCAGAGATCCACTGAACACAATGACCAAACTCAGATTTCACAGGATCTAGCGTTTCACCGCAATCTATAATCAATATTTTTTTCATAATTGGTAAATTAAAACGATCAGCTTAATGTAGTGTCTCTAAATATCTCTCCGCCTCAATTGCAGCCATGCACCCAGAGCCAGCCGCTGTTACAGCTTGTCGGTAAATAGCATCTTGAACATCACCTGCCGCAAAAATTCCCGGTATTGATGTTGCAGTAGAATCACCTTTAGTTAATATATAACCGTGAGAATCTACGTTTAAATTATTTGAGAAGATTTTAGAGTTAGGCTGGTGGCCAATAGCAATAAAGATTCCATCACATTGAACCTCATTAACATGTTGAGACAAAATATTTTTAATTTTTACGGCTTTAAGCCCTCCTTCCGATACCTCGCCTAGCATGTCTACTACTGAAGAGTTCCACATAACATCAATTTTAGGGTTTTTTAAAACTCTATCTTGCATTATTTTTGAAGCTCTAAACTCATCTCTTCTATGAACGATCGTAACCTTGCTCGCAAATTTTGTTAAATAATTTGCTTCTTCCATGGCAGTATCGCCACCACCTACAACGAGTACGGACTTGTCTTTATAAAAGAATCCATCGCATGTTGCACATGCCGATACACCGTGCCCCATAAGCTTCGACTCTGATTGAAGCCCTAAAAGTTTTGCAGATGCTCCAGTTGAAATAATAATAGTTTTTGACTTATATTCTTTATCACCTACAAAAACTGTAAAAGGATTAGAGTTGATTTCTACTTTATCAACATGGCTAAACATTGTTTCAGCACCAAACCTTTGGGCTTGCTTTCTAAATAAGTCCATCATATCTGGACCCATAATGCCATCAGGAAAGCCTGGATAATTCTCTACGTCTGTTGTAATAGTAAGTTGGCCACCAGGTTGCGAACCTTCAAGAACAAGCGGGTTAAGGTTGGCACGTGCTGCGTAAATTGCAGCTGTAAGACCTGCAGGGCCTGAGCCTATAATAATTACATCCTTAACCATTAGATTAATGCTTTTAAAATTTCTTCTAATTCTGTTTTTGGAACACTCCCTACAATTTGTTTTTCAACTTGTCCATTTTTAAAAAAAAGAAGGCAAGGAATGCTTCTAATTCCATAATCAGAAGCAACATTAGGATTTTCATCTACATTTACTTTTCCAATCTTTGCAGTTGCTTTAAAATCATCAGCCAGTTCATCAATGATTGGAGTAAGCATTTTGCATGGACCGCACCATTGAGCCCAAAAATCTACAAGAACAGGCTTATCTGATGACAAAACCTCATTTTTAAAATTTTCATCAGTGAATTCTACAGTTGATAAAGACATAAACAGCTCCTAAAATGTTTTTTTAAATACAATATATACATACTAATATAAAAATATTTTCAAGTTATTTAATATTTAGAATTTATATTTTCAAATCTTAATCTAAGAAATACCAAACGATCTGAAAATAGTTCAATTGATACAAAGGAAATGTAACTGAAGGGCTCACATTATAATCAGATCCAATAAACTCATCATGCCCAAACAAATCAGACACATATTTACTGCTAGGATTTAAATTATGCATTACATACTCAAATAAAAAACCAGATGTCCTAAAACCGAAAGATATATCTAGCAAGCTGTAATCTAAGTACTCTCTGCTATTACCTTCACCGTAGTCCAACGATCTGTAATAAATTTTTGAAAAAGGATTTATTTTCCAATCTTTAAATTGAGGGGCATACTCAACTTTAATACTATTGAAGTTTTTAATATTAAAAGAAGACTCTTGATTTGCAATTTGGTAGTTAGGAATTTCATGCTTTATATCATAATAGGATGAGTTTAAGCTAAAGGTGATAAAGTTTGTTTTATATTGAAAGGAAAGCATTGAACCTTTATATAAAGAGCTTTCAAAATTAATGTTGTTAAAATTTATATGATATCTACTCTTTGCTGAAAATATTGATCCTGACAACTCTACTTTCCCAAAATTTTCAAATTGTGGAGACAGACTAAGTTTCAAGCTATTGTTGAGCCAAAGTGCATTGTTAAATAAATTCTGAGTATCAAAACTTCTCTGAATTGAGATTAGTGAAGACCATGCCAGGGGGAACCTCATTAAGTATTCTAAATCTGAGTAATACTGATTCTTTATGCCCTTTAATATAACTATATTGACTTTTGAATATATCTTTGATTCATTGTCTTCATACCCCAACTTTGCCAATTTAATCATATTACTTAACTTGAACATAGAGTTGTTGTAAATATTTTCATTGATGTTGACAAATATATCTTTATTGAAAATATTTTTAATAAATTTGATGTCATAGTTGTATTGCTTTATTTTATTTTTATTTTCAAAATAATTATAACTACCTGTCTTAAACTGATAGTTCAATATAAAATCAAAGAATCTTCCTTTTTTAAGGTATTCAGCTCCGAGGTAATAAGAAGCCGACTCATAGGGAGATGATTCAATTAAACAATTTTGAAGATCTTGAAAACAAGAGGGATCACCATAGAAGCTATAGTCTAAAAGATTTTCTTGATTATACATATAAGAAAAGTTAAAAGAAGAAACGCTATCTTTTTTACCTATGTTATAATAATAGCTCTCAATAAGCGTTTCATTTGGATGTTCAGAGTATGCGCCTCTAAATGATGTTCCTTTTCCTGCAAACGTATGATTGTAGCTATTCAAATCACTAAATATAGCTCCAACCTCTGTATGCATGTAATCGAAAGAGCCCGTATTGTAATTAAACCATGTATATGTTGTTGAGTCAATAGACTGCGGAGAAAAAGAATTTATATATAAAGAATATAGCCTCTGATTGTTATATGATCCATCAACATCAATAGCGCCTAATGAATAAACCCCTGAAAGGTACGGCTTGTTTATATTTAAAAAATGACTCTTCGAGTTGATTACATCTTTTTCAATTAAAAACAGATGATCTAAACTATTAGAATATAAAAATGATAACAATAAAACAACTATAGTTGAAGTGGCTATCTTATGCTTCAATATAAAGATCAGTGGTCAATTACTGAATCAGAGGTAATGGAGCTCATATAAGTTCTAGCAATTAACTCATATGATCCAAAAAATATCAACGTGTATATAAAGGTACTAGCTAAAGTATTGAAAAAAAACGGAATAGCTAAAATATAGCAAGAAATAAGTCCTTCTAAAGAGTATCCATAACCACCTAATGTCCAAACACCAAAATTACTTACTATAAAAAAGAATACTGAAGAAAAGAAGGAAGATAGAATTAGATACTTTTTTCCAGTATATTTATTTATACTCCATGCTATAAATGCTATGCCAGCTATAGCAGTATAAACCCAGAAACTAATAAGGTAATAACCTATAAAAAAATCTGAGACTATCATTACTGATAATGGTACAGCCAAAGAAAATAATCTACTTTTAAAATAGAAGCCACTAAATAGACCTATAGCTAGTACAGGAGTAAAATTCACAGGATGAGGAGCAAGCCTTGTGCAGGCTGCAACAATTATAACTAACAGTTGAAGTGGCAATAAATTTTTAGTTGTCATATTAATAATATATAATTTATTTAAATAATAATCATCCCTTAAAAACCCTTCTTCTTAATGGATTGAATTTATCAGTCCAATTCCCACTAGACTCATCACCTGAAATAACTTGGTCCATAATAGACATCGTTCTAATTTGGGCTTCCAAGTCGTTAACAACTAATGACTCAATTGATACATATTCGTTTTGATTGATCAGATTTGAAGTGCCTGAAGAAAAAATATTATTAATTTTATTTTTATCAGCTTGACTTAATACATCATTAATTTTAAAGGATTTCAAATAACTTCGTGAAAGCTTGGTAATCAATAAAGGAAAATTATTATTTGATTTTTGTCTGAAAATTTCTGAAACAGCAACATATTTTAGAAAAAAGGAAATAATAATGATATTTTTATTTGCTGATGGATATGCTTTGCAAAGTTGACGCGCTAACTTTAAACATTGAGACAAGTTCTTTACAAGACTCCCTTTCAACTGAAATTTCAAGTCACCTACATTTGAAGCTTCAATTAAAGATGCCTTATAATTAGAAATAAACTTTTTAACTACAGGCCTATAGCTTGGTTTCAACTCTTTAATAAAATTTGTGGTTTCATTCCAAATTATATTTAAGTCTTCATTAATATATTGATGAATTGAATTATGAGAAAATCCATATTTTTGATACCTACTCTCATCTGCTCTACCAATACTTGAGATATTAAACTGTTTTTGTTTTCTGTATAGGTCTATTTTTCCTTTTACAAAAACGATGTCACCAGCATCAAATTTATTTTCAAAATAATCCACGTTAGACCAAAGCTTTGAGAAAACTGATGCAGATCTATCTCTTAAAAATATATCAATATAAAGATCACCATTCTTCGTTTTTCTTAATGATTTATCTTGACAAACAGCAAAGATTTTAGCAGTTGACCCAATTTTTAAGTCTGATATTTGAAAAACATCAATCAATATAACTACTTATTTATGGGTTTGACAAAAAGTTGATGAATATGCTTTACTATTTTGTAGCCATTATCTTTTGCAATCTTTTCTTGAATCGATTCAATTTTATCGCTAGTAAATTCAATAATCTTGCCTGTTTCAATGCAAATCATATGATCATGATGGGGAGAGTCAATCTTGGTCTCATACCTATCAGCACCATCGCCAATATTCATCTTTCTTATAAATCCATTTGTATGTAAAATGTCAAGAGTTCTATAGAGAGTAGCTCTAGATACTTTGATACCTGAATCTATCAAATCATGCATTATTTGCTCAATATCTCTATGGCCTTTTGGCATAACAGCTTCCTTCAAAATTGAAAGCCTTTGAGGTGTAACCTTCAAATTCTCGCTTTTCAGTATTCGCTTGAACTTATCTAAAACCTTTTGGTTGTCCATATACTTAATTTAATAAATATTATACTTTTTTAAGATTTGCATATTTTTTTATCAATTTTTTTATTTGCCTCCCCCTGAATCTTACTGTTAACTTTTGCTCTTCTCCAACACCTTCAACTGATAAAACTATTCCTTGCCCAAATACACCATGCTCAACTTTTGTATTAGGTGTGAAATCAACATTTTTAGATAGTGATTTTGAGGCTGAAAAAAATGATTTCTTTTTAAATGAAGTGACATTTGGCTTGTTGTAATCTAAAAATTCCAAAGGTATCTCATTTAAAAACCTCGATGGTGAAGTTGGAATGTATCCAGATCCAAACTTAAGCCTTCTCATCGCGTACAACAGATAAACTCTTTGCATTGATCTTGTAAGTGCAACATAGAACAACCTTCTCTCTTCATCCATCTCAGAATCCGATTCTAGATAAGATGCATGAGGAAATAGCATTTCTTCCATTCCGCATACAAAAACAATTGGAAATTCAAGCCCTTTAGCACTATGTACAGTCATAAGAGAGATGCAATCATTCTGATCGTTCCATCTATCAATATCAGTTAATAGAGAAACTTCTTCTAGGAACATGCTAAGACTTGATCCCTTGTTCATATCAGTATAGTCTTGAATGCTAGAAATTAATTCCTCAATATTTAGCCATCTATCAGTAGATTCGGAGGTGTCTTGATCAAGATAATACTCCTTCAATTTTAAGCTTGTAATTAGCTGAGTAACTATCTCAATAGGGGAGGAATCTTTTGCCATCAAAGTAATTTTATTAATTAATTCAAAAAAATAATTCAATGATTGCTTTTGCTTCTTTCCAATATTTATATCAGATATCTTGCTTAAAGCATCAAGGGCATGAATACCTTTATCTCCTGCAAAGCTTATTATTTTTTCTACGGTTGTCTTTCCAACTCCTCTATGAGGAAAATTTACTACTCTTTGAAAGCTAACTTCATCCTTAGGGTTTACAGCAAGCCTAAGGTAGGCAAGCATATCTTTAATTTCTTTTCTATCATAAAATTTAATTCCACCTACAATCTGATATGGTATTGAGCTTCTTCTTAAAACATCTTCAATTGCTCTGCTTTGCTGGTTGGTTCTGTATAGGACAACAAAGTCATTAAGCTTCATACCTTCTTTGGTCCTATCCTGAATTATTGATAGTATTTTTCTTGCCTCGTGCTTTTCATCATCACAGGCATTGACATTTATTTTTTCACCTGATTTATTGTTTGTCCAAAGTTTTTTATCAGCTCTATGAACATTCCTGGAAACAACGGACCACGCCGCCTCCAAAATTACCTTAGTGGATCTATAATTCTGCTCGAGCTTTATAGTAGTCGCATTGCCATAAGCCTCTTTAAAGTTCAATATATTATTTATATCTGCCCCTCTCCAGCCGTATATTGATTGGTCATCGTCCCCTACAACACAAATCTCCTTATGAACTTTACTTAAACTGTATATAAACTCAAACTGTGGCATATTGGTATCTTGGTACTCATCAACAAGTATGTATTGAAACTGGCTTTGATAGAACTCAAGTGTATTAATTGAATCCTTGAAAATTTGAAGGGGGAGCAATAGAAGATCATCAAAATCAACAGAATTAAAAGCCTTCAGTTTTTTCTGATACTCCTCGTAGACTAGAGATATTCTCTCTTCAAATATGTCCGTAGCTAAAGATGCTACATTTTCTGGAGACTGGAGTTTATTTTTATACTGACTAATTTTTATTTGGCATGTGCGTGGATCAAAAGTTTTTAGATCAAAGTTTAAAGTTTTTACAACTTCTTTAAGTAGAGATTTTGAGTCATTCTGGTCGTAGATAGTAAAGTCATTGGTATAACCAATTTTATGAATTTGCCTTCTAAGTATACCTGCGCATACTGAGTGAAAGGTTCCAACATTAACCTTGCTTGCATCTGAAGATACAAGTGACTGAACTCTTGATTTCATCTCTGATGCAGCTTTATTGGTAAATGTAACTGCCAGTATATTTTGAGGGGGTATTCCTATTTCATTGATTAAATAACCAATTTTATGAGTTAGGACCCTAGTTTTCCCACTGCCAGCACCAGCAAAAACTAGGATAGGACCGCCTACCTTTTCTACTGCTTCTTTTTGAGCTTGGTTTAAATCCTCAAAAATCATTTACGCCTTCTTTGTCTTTTAATTCTTTCCTTTTCCCTGACATGATCCCTATTTGTTCTAGTGAACACATGCCGTCCTGTGCCATCTGCTACAAAGTAAAGAAAGGTTGTACTGATTGGGTTTACAGATGCAGCCAAAGCTGAGAATCCCGGATTGTTTATAGGCCCTGGAGGAAGGCCTTTATATTTATAGGTATTGTATTTGCTTTTGATTCTTAAGTGCTTATTGTAGAGCCTAATATTTGGCCCTGGTATAATATATTGAATTGTTGGGTCAGCCTGAAGCAGCATATTCTTCTTAAGCCTGTTATGATAGACTGAAGAAATTTTTGGCATTTCATCAGATATATACGCTTCTCCTTGAATAATTGAAGCCATAACTACGGATTCATACATATTTAATCCATTAGGTACATCCCTTTTATAAATAAAGTTGTCATAAATATATTTAAACTGATTAACCATTACTCTTATTATATCTTCTTCAATATATGAATCTAAAAATATATAGGTATCTGGATATAGAAAGCCCTCTAAAGAATTCAATGTTGGTGCATTCAAACCAAGTGAATTTATAAAATTGTGATCTCTACAAAGATATAAAAATCTTTCCTTATCAATTCCCATTTTTTTCTCAAGAACACTAGCATACTTATCAATCTCCCAACCTTCAATAAATGTAACTCTCACCCTGTTTTTTGAGGTGTTTGTAACCATGCCTATCAACTCACCGACTGTAGAAATACCTTTCATAGAGTAGCGACCAGTTTTTATAGATGTAGATTTACGACCTAGCTTAAGAGATATTTTAAGAATTGATGGTGAATCAATACAGCCTAGATCATGCAAATTATTTGCAAGCATTGACCCTGTAGAGCCTTCCTTTATTCTCAATAAAGTTTCATCATCAGAACAGCTGATTGGATAAATTAACGTTGCTGTATATGTTACTAAAAACAAGAAGAAAACTATTACTACAAAGTAAATTATCTGGGTATAGTTTATTTGCTCTATTTCTTTCATATATAAATAAATTGAAACAAAAAATTAGTTATAAAATATTGTTATTAACTATTGTTTTAATAAATTTGTACATCTTAACTTAGTATGCTTTATGAATAAAGATTATAAAGATAAAGGCAAGCTTTTTGATACCTGGTCGTTTACGTTAAAAAACTATATTACTTTTGCTATAGGAGTCCTAACTATTATAGTAGGATATTTTTTAATGTATTTAGGAGAAACATACAGCTTTTTATCAATATCACTTTCACCTTTGATATTGGTATTTGGTTATTGTTTCATAATTCCATTTTCAATTCTTTATAACTTTAAAGAATAATTTGGGGTGGTAGTTCAACTGGTTAGAGCACCGGCCTGTCACGCCGGAAGTTGCGGGTTCGATCCCCGTCCATCCCGCTAGAGAACTTTCTAGTTTTCTTATAAACCCTCTTGGTATTTTGTCGAGAGGGTTTTTTTGTTTTAGTACGATTCCTCGCTTGGTTTGAAAATCATACTTGGTCAACGATTTTGGTCACTACTGACCAAAGTTGTGAGATATAATAACCAAAAAAGGAAAATAGGCCCTTAGTTCTCTGCACAAGTATAGTTTTAGGAAATAGATAAAAATTTCAACTAATAATAATATTCACGATCTCAATTGCATCAAGAATATCAATCAAACCATCGTTGTTTATATCAGCCAGAAAAAACTCTGCTTCGTTAGGAACCCAGTTTTCCATAATAATGGCTATTAACCTTACAGCATCCAATATATCTATGATACCATCCATTGTAACATCACCAGAGGTTGGAAGATTAAATGAATTGAATGTAGTAGATAAACATAGATTAGAGAACGGAGCTTGAAAGGCCTCCTCAGAAAGAAGATAGGAAGTTATTGACAACCAATTACCTTCATCATCCATATCTATATTGCCTTCATATACTTCTACAGGCGCTCCAGGAAATGATTCATCTAAACTAATTATAATAGAATCATCATTTATTACATAGGCTCCCATAAGAATAATACACATAGGTTCAGCATTGGCACAATTTTGTTTTGATGTAGACCAAACTGTACCATCTGAATAAAAATATAGCATTGACCTTTCATAGTCATGTTCAATGGCTTCAAAAAATACATTTTCTAATGGATCTAGCCAATAATTAGAGTTTTGGAATTCACCTTCAATACATTGATTTAATTGATAGTCCATTATTCCTTCAGTGCCGCATAAGCACTCATCATAATTATTCAAATCCATATTAGTTAACACTCTACAACGATTATTTTCCCATATACCATTTGAGTTAACACAATCTGATTCAGTTGTTAGATTATCATTATCCATTAAATTTATACAAGCCTCTTGATCATACCAAAATCCATCTGCATTATAACAGTCATTACCCGATAAGATCAATGCTCCTCCAAGGCCTGCAAAAGGTGAAATACAAACTCCTGGTGCCTGAGTAAGAGGAGGCCCAACACAATCGTTATTATCATAAACTATGGTTGGCCCACTTTGTTGCATTACAGTACAAGAATAATCTTCTCCTCCACAAATACCACTACAATCAAAATAGCTCCCTTCACAGTCACAGTAGAAAATATTAACATCTGCATTCCAGCCATCTCCATTGCATAAACCGCATTCATCAAATTCATAAAGACAGTTTCCCTCACAGTCAAAATTTTGTTCAGGGTATTCACAGCTTCCATCATCTTCTGTAGATTCAGGATCATAGTTGCATGCATTCATATCCATGCAACCCTCAACAACATCTTGCACACATCTAACGGCAAAAGCATAATTTTTTTTTGCAGAATATCTATCTATTTGAGCTGAGTATTTATTAAGGATTCTACTCCAAGCCTTCTCATCTCCAGTATCGGTTGTTTCACTATTAGTTGAACTCCAAAAATGCGAAGAACTACCTAAGCTTTCACATCCATATGTATGACCGAAGCAATAACCATTTGGAACTGCAGTGAATTCAGTCTCATTTGTTGCTTCAATGCATTCAACTGCACCTAATTGATCATTATAGCATTCAGAAGTTTCTATCCAATGGGAGTATCCAGACTCCTTTAACTTAGCTCCTTCATCTAAACCTCTATTACCAACATCATTTACTTCAGCTGTACTCATACCTAAGTAAGTTTCAAGCTCTTTCCAATCATCATCACTTGGAACACGCCATCCATCCATACAAATGCCTCTACTGTCATTTACAGCATACCAACTGTATAAGTTTCCATAGGTAATAAAATAAATATCATCATTATTATACAAAGTATAAGCACACCCTGAAAAACTGCCATCAACCCATTCATTTGGAGGAATATTAGTAAGAATTTCATCACCATTACTAAAATGAGTGACTTTGAGATTTTCTTTCATCCAAAGCTGATTGCCAATTCTAACAGTTTCGTAAGTATTGCCATCAATGTCATTCACAGCACTAAATGAAAGACCAAATATGAAAAAATATAAAACTTTTTTCATCGCTTGTTCCTATTGTTGAAAGTTTAATGTTATATCTTGGGTTACTATAAACCAGTAGCCCTTAGAGCCTTCTAAATACTGTAGACTACCTATAAACTGCCCATTGTTTCCAATAGCAGCTTGTCCTTGCCCTACTATTCCTGTAATAAATGGCTGTAATTCTTCAGGAATGGCCTCATTTAGGCTATATTGACCTGGACATGAAAATGATATTAAGTTAGGCCCTGCTTGTAGATTGTAGGCTATATTGTTGCATTGAGGTGGATTGTTAGCCAATACACTGTATTGGTCATTGGTGTTTACTTTAAGCCAATATCCCTTTTCTTTGCTGAAGGTTGTTAAGCTTCCCACCCATCCAATACCATTTAAAAAGTTTGCAGCTTCACCTTCTGCTATAACACTCTGTGCTGAGCTTACTGATGATAAAGTGCTTGAAATAGAATTGTCTTCAGGCAGCTCTAAAAAACTTACTAGGTTCTGACCTGATTGAAGTGGAATAGAATATCTATACATACAACTTCCATCATTGGTGTTTGCTTCTGTATCAAAATTATCTGCCTGTGTATCTGTACAGCCATAAACATGGAAAAATGGATATGCCCCCATATCAGCTCTAGTGCCATCAGGGTCTAAAGGTGAACTTGGGTCTCCAGTATCAATACAAGGGGATGTTGACTGGAGGGTAAAGTCTCTATTTTCATAATTAGAAAACAAAGGTTCTTTATTTATATTATGCGCACCACTCCATCCACCTTGAATATTTGAAAATCTAACATCAAGGGCATCATAATAAACATTACTGGAAAAATCCTCATCATCATTACCAATAAGTGAATCTTCAAATTGATTGTTTGCTAGAATAGAATTTTTAATAACTAAAGTTGATCCATCATTAGTAGGACTTAATATATGATCTGCAGAATAATTATGACTTACTGTTATGTTCTCAGCATATGCGTCACTATCAGCATGAATGTGCAAAACTCCCCTTCCAAATTCATAGGAATTGTTATCGTAGAATGCAGTTTTGATAACATTTAAACTAGACTCTGAAATAACAGCAATACCTGAAGTATTACTAGCACTATTAGCACTTATAACGCAGCTTTCAACGTGTCCATCAGATCTATTTAACTCAATGGCACCACCTACATCATTTTTAGCTTGGTTCCCTGAAACAGAAGAATCAATAATATTTAAATTACTATATTCTACAACATACAATCCTCCACCTCTTTGATTGGCATAATTTGAATTAATAGAGCAGTTATCAATATTTAAATCTGAGCTGCTTGCAAATACCCCTCCTCCAAGTCCTTGCCCATAATCCGTGTCGCCACCTTCTTGATCAGCGCTATTATTCGATATGTTTAAATTTGAGGCATTTATTGTTGAGTTATTTAAATATATCCCTCCTCCTGTAAGGCCTGAAGAATTATTAATAATATTTAAATTTGAAAAATTTATTTCTGATGTTTCTATGTATAGCCCGCCTCCTGAGTTACCGGCGAAATTATTACCAATAGAACTATTTGTTATATCTACCAGCTGATTATTATTTAATGCAAGGCCCCCCCCGTAATGAGTTGATGTATTGTTTTCTACTAGAATATCATCTATTAAAATCTGTGAATCTGCAAAAGTTAAGCCACCTCCTGAACTGTACTCTATAGAGTGATTATTTCTAACTATAAGTCCTGATAATGATGCTGAAGAGCTGTGAACCATTAGACCTCCACCATCATACGTAGAAACATTATTTTGAACTATCAAATTTGAAAATGTGCATTCAGAGTTTTTGCAAAATATACCCGCACCACCTAGGCCTCCTGTAGAGCTTGAGCTATTTCCAGGAGTTCCATCATCAAACCTACCATTTTGAACGGTTAAATTTGACAAAGATACATCAGAATTATTATCTATTATAATAGCTCTTGCATATTGATCACCATCAATAATAGTAGTCTCTCTATCCTCACCTATAACAGCTATATTCTTACCATTAAAGTTTATATTTTCATAATAAGTACCAGCTGATACAAGAACTTCTTCACCATCTATAGAACTATCAATAGCATACTGAATACTAGCAAATGGCTGCTCTTGTGACCCACAATTGTCATCATCTCCCTCTAAAGAAACATACAAAGTACCAGAATTATATTCACATGTTCCATCATCAATATTTGCTTCTGAATTATAATTGCATGCATCTGGATCTATACAGCCATTAACAACATCTTGCATACATCTAACAGAGAAAGCCCAATTTAAATTTGAACTCTCCCTATATATGCCCTTGTTATCAGAAGAAATAATTCTTTCAAACATCTTCTCAATCCCTGAATCTTCTATGTAAGTTGTATTTGTCCAAAAAGTACCTCTATTATTACTTGATAATAATATTCCATCTGACTGTATATAGCCACTTGGAATTACATTAAACCCTGTTGTGCCAAACTCTGAATCACTTTCAAGAACACCATCATTCCATAAATAGTCATTATTTGCAAGTTTACTACCTTGATTTGTACCCCTATAGACATTTCTATAGTTAGTAACCTCTTCATCCATGCCTAAATATATTTCTAAAATAATAACATCCTCATC